>ERZ779866.2303-NODE-2303-length-17421-cov-4.959461_pt1 | contig 17421 bp, 15 predicted proteins | sample MGYA00511248_ERZ779866 | MGnify/ENA primary metagenome ERZ779866 (study PRJEB29588, sample SAMEA2155758) | human gut metagenome | biome: human gut; feature: human-associated habitat; material: faeces | place: Denmark | collected 2008/2010 ... | reverse complement strand
CTAATTATTTAAACAATCTTCTCTATCTTTGCAAATGAAATTAGATTTTATAAAGGCTTTTTTAGCCGCTAATTGACGGCAATGTATTACTAATAGTATATAATTAAATTTTATGATATCACAAGGAAAAAAAGTAATAGAAGAACGTTTACAGCGCAAACGGGAACAGTGCATTCATCAAAAGGAGAAACTGGAACAAATGAAATGTACAATGCAGAAAACAGAAGAAGAAGTAGAACAATTGGAATATGTCCTTCATGAAATAGAGCATATAGAGAAATCGAAACGTGAACCACGGGTGATTCCTAATGCCGAAATAAGTAATGTCTTTGCATCTCTTTGTCGTGAATTTGATTATTTGCAGCATAGGTTAAAGCTGTTTTTTAAATATAAGCTGGTATGTGAAGTTATATTTGCTCGTTATCAATTCCGAAGCCGGTCACATGTTCCCGGACGGGAATATCTTAGCTATGCCACCGTGCTGACTTATTTTAAACGTGAAAGGGGGATGGTGAACTCATGATTTCAAAAATATCGAAATATAAAGATAATAACATGAAAAACAAATGTTTTAGGAACAGAAATGACTAAATTGATATTTTTTCCTTATTTTTGTGTGTCCATTTTTGAATGATATGATGCAGATAATACAATTAAAAGGAAAAGACAAACACTTATATCGGCTTTTGGCACCGTTGGTTATGGATCCTGAAGTAATACGCGCCAACAATAATTACCCTTTTAAGACGGGTGAGGAGTATGTCTGGTTTATTGCAATTGAAGATAAGGAAGTGATGGGTTTCGTTCCGGTGGAGCAAAAAGGCCGGAAGAAAGCTGTAATCAATAATTATTATGTGAAGGCAGAGGGGACAGAACGGGAGGAGCTTTTGTCGTTGTTGTTACCGGCTGTTATTGCTGAATTCGGATCTGAGACTTGGTTACTTAACTCTGTCACGCTGATACAAGACAAAGAAATCTTTGAGAAATTTGAATTTGTATCCATGGATAAAAAGTGGACACGGTATGTTAAAATGTATAGATGATTTATGGGCAAAAAGAAGATAGCGGGCACAAAGAATGTATATGAACTAGCACAAGAGCGACTGAAAGTTATATTTAATGAATTTGATAATATCTATGTATCATTTTCCGGAGGTAAAGATAGTGGGGTGTTGCTGAATATGTGTATTGACTACATCCGGAAAAATAATCTAAAGATACGTCTTGGAGTTTTTCACATGGATTATGAAATCCAGTATAAAATGACCATTGACTATGTGGACCGGATACTGGAAGCTAATAAGGATATTCTGGATGTATACCGGGTATGTATTCCTTTTCGTGTAGCTACCTGCACTTCTATGTATCAGTCTTTTTGGCGTCCTTGGGAAGATAGTAAAAAGAATATATGGGTTCGTCCCATGCCTAAAAAGGCAATGACTAAAGACGACTTTCCGTTTTATAATACAACGATGTGGGATTATGAATTTCAGATGCGTTTTGCGCAATGGATACATAATAAGAATGATGCTGTGCGTACTTGTTGCCTGATCGGTATTCGTACGCAGGAGAGTTTCAATCGTTGGAGATGTATTTATATGAGTCGTAAATTTCAGATGTACCACAAGTATAAATGGACTTCGAAAGTGGGAAATGACATTTATAATGCTTATCCTATCTATGACTGGAAAACAACGGATGTGTGGACGGCTAACGGAAAATTCCAGTGGGATTATAATGTGCTATATGACCTTTATTATCGGGCGGGAGTCAATCTGGAGCGTCAGCGTGTAGCAAGTCCTTTTATCAATGAAGCACAAGAGAGTCTTCAGCTCTATCGGGTACTTGATCCCAATACGTGGGGCAAGATGGTAGGACGAGTGAACGGGGTTAACTTTACAGGTATGTATGGTGGTACCCACGCAATGGGGTGGCAGTCAGTGAAGCTGCCAGAAGGGTATACATGGCGTGAGTTTATGTATTTCCTGTTGTCTACTTTGCCGGAACGGGCACGGAAGAATTATCTCCGGAAACTGTCGGTAAGTGTAAATTTTTGGCGGACAAAAGGCGGTTGCCTGAGTGACGCTACTATCCGGAAGTTAATTGATGCCAAAATACCGATAATTGTCATGGATAACAGTAATTACAAAACACTAAAAAAGCCGGTACGTATGGAATATCAGGATGATATAGATATTCCGGAGTTTAAAGAAATACCTACGTATAAACGGATGTGTATTTGCATCCTCAAAAATGATCATGCATGCAAGTATATGGGATTTTCACCGACAAAGGAAGAAATGAGTAAGAGAAGTCAAATAATGGAACAATATAGAATTATAGTATCATGAGTGTAGATAAAAGTCCTGTCTACGAGGTAAAAGCGGTGCCCGTAGAAAAAGTATATGCAAACGATTATAATCCGAACGTCGTTGCACCGCCCGAAATGAAATTACTTGAACTTTCTATCTGGGAAGATGGCTTTACAATGCCATGTGTATGTTATTATAATAAAGAGGAAGACCGTTATATTCTAGTGGATGGTTATCATCGCTATACGGTATTGAAGACTTCGCAGCGAATTTATAAACGTGAAAACGGGCTGCTTCCGATTGTGGTGATTGACAAGGATTTGTCGAACCGGATGAGTTCTACTATACGTCACAACCGCGCTCGTGGGATGCATAATATAGAATTGATGTGTAACATCGTTGCGGAACTTGACAAAGCAGGTATGTCCGATCAATGGATTATGAAGAATATCGGTATGGATCGTGATGAATTATTGCGCCTGAAGCAAATTTCAGGACTTGCTGATTTGTTTGCTAATCGTGAATTTAGTATTCCGGATGAAGTAGCACCCACAGAAACGGAACGAAAAACGTTATAATCTGATAGCTATTTATATACAAAAATTGAACATTCTACCATTTAGGCATAGATTATATAAGTTTTCGGCTTTTTTATTGTGTAAAATAGTCGTTTCTCTTGTCTGATTTATGCCTGGATTGTATCTAAATGATATGAAAATCTATTAGTATTTTCCTATCTCTTTATTTTGATATTCGAAACTGTTGTTTTGAAAAATATGCGAATGTCGAAAAAATATCTCCGATTACCACTTTTTATTTTATATTCCGTAATCCCCTGATTTGTAGTTCACATTAATAGTCTTGTTTTCAGACTCGGATTATCTGTAACAGAAATGAATACAATTCTGTATCTCCTTTAATATTCCGAAATTTGCAATATGAAATTTAAGTATGTTTTGGAATTGGCTAAAAGAGATAAATGAATGATTGTTAGTGAGAGTAGAATTTATATAGGTTTAGTTTGCTTTTTATTATTACTGTCTTTTTCTTCTTGTATTGATGAGACTTTTACAAATAATAATGAAACGGAAAGTACTTTTATTTCGATAAGAGGAATAGGAGTGCAGGGTAATACACATCTGGGAACGGATCCTGATGACTATATCGTTGAAACCCTTCGTGTACTGGCATTTGATAAAACAACTAAAGATATTGTTACCAATGTGCGCTATACTGCATCAGAAGGTGATATTATACGTCATACTATTAATCCGGGAACATATGACTTTGTTTTTCTTGCTAATGAACCTGCTAATATCCCCGTTTTAAATCAATTGAAGAGTATTTCCAATTATTGTGATTTAGATAATATCGCCTATCCTGAACGTTTCTTCACGTCCGATCAAATTATACCCATGAAACAGGAGATTAAACAGGTCACTGTTTTATCCAACGGGCAAGGGGCCCGATTGAGTGACAATACGGAAGTAACTATATTGCAACTTGCTCTTGAAAGATTGGCAGTGAGGATAGATGTTGTATTGGAATCAGATGATGAACTGGAGGATATTTTTTCCGGACTTATATTTCAAAACATTCCGGATGCGGTACCTCTTACTGCCAATTATCAGGGAGCGATAGGGCAGAGTAATATACGTACTTTTAAAAAGGATACGGATGGAAGTTATTTTTCAGCTGAGACTCCTACTGAGGGGAGAGTATGGGCAAAGAGAGTAAACCGGATTATTTTACCTGCCAAAGAACTGGAGGTGACAGAGGACAAGGCGAAGGCTGTGGTACTCACTGTAGATATGGGAAACCACTATAGCCCTTCTTGTGAACTGAAGATTGTTTCGGAACCGGTGAATTATAGCCTGCCGATAAATACAATGTTGTCATTCAAGGGAATTGTAAAAGAACCGTTGGAGGTAAATATCAAAGCTTCCAAGTGGACGGATGAAAATAATAACTGGAATATAGATGACTTGCGCATACTGAATGTTTCACATACGAAAGTGTCGATAACCGATTTTAATGGTGCTCGGATTTCATTTTCGTCAAACATGCCTGTAGTCAGAGTACTGCCCGAAGTGTATAATGTAACAACCGGTGAGATAGTGGAAACTAACCGTATTTTTAATAGCTTGGTAGCTCAAAGTACAACAGACTGGACTACTGCTCCTGAACGGTTTATATATGCCGCCAACGGACAAGAGGGGACGGGATATATGGACCTTCTGGCTGACGGATGGTTGATAAAGGATGAGATATTTGACTATATAAAGAAGTCTCCAAATCTGACCGGTACATATAAACTGACGTTATCTGCTGAAAATACAGATGGCAGTAATGCTTTGCAAAGGGATATTACTGTCACGATAGAACAAAATGGAACACGTCTTCAATTCTATCATCCGGCTGTAAATCCGGCGAATGGAGCAACAGGATATGCCGGAGCTTTTTGGAAAAATGACCAGTGTGGAGAGCGCATCATTACGGGACAGCTTGCCAGAGAAGGGGCAGATGCCGTAACGATAGTAAATTGGAGTGCGCGAGTAGATGAAGACCCTGATAATATGGTAATCCTGAGCACTACTCCCAGTTTTGATCCTAATGTCGGAACGGCTAATCCGGGAGTTGCTGAAAATTTCCGTGTAACACCCAATTTGCAGAAAGGAGAGGATGGCAAGAATGTTTCCGGTAAAGGACGTATTTACTTCCGTATCGGACTGACAGAAACAAATCCTGATCCGGCTACTCCAAGGTATGCGACTGTGAAATTGAGATATTGGTTATGGGGGTGGGGGGATCAGCCTGTAGAAGCAACTCTTTATTTGAGACAGGGAGAAACCCCGGATTATTTATATCCCGGACGGGTAGGGTCGAGAAAATTTGCTGTTTACAATATGACTCACAAAAATTTTCTGGCTACTCCGATGACAAACGATTTTAGTATCGTTGTGAATAGAAATAATGCTTCGGAAGTTGATTTCCCGACAAAAGCAGGGGCACATTTCCAATGGGGGCGACTAAAAGAAGGAGATTATGGTAGTTCTCCCGAAGATGCAGAAATGGATGAGGCATATAACGCGCTTGGCTATAGGGCATTGAATCCACATCCTGGCATGAATGCGATTGGGCTTGAAGGCTGGGGATGGAGCTATTACAAAAACTATCAGTATCTGACATGGGATAACGGAATTCCGTCAGAAAGCTATAGTACAAACCTGGAAATTTGTCCTGAAGGTTATCATCGACCGAATGATGGTAGCATAACCGGAGGATTAGTGGCTTCACATAACAGTACAACTACGGAAGCGGAGGCATCAGAATGGAGAGCATCCATATTTAAAAATCCGATGACAGGTGACGGTAACCAAGGGTATAAATCGGTTAGTCCGGAGTCTGGAACTCAAGCTAGTTCTCCTTCATATTATGCTCCTGTAACTCTTCCTGATAATATGACTTTTGGGTTCTATGCAGACGGGTATTTTGATAGACGTCCCATAGAGCAGAATTTGATTAATGGTGATTTGATACAATATGGAGTTACTATAAAAAGTGCGAATGCCGCATATTGGGGATGTATTTTTTTCAATGGAGTTAAGTCATTGTTTTTTCCTTCCGCAGGCAGACGGAATTACGGTGTGGGAGGAGCAAATGAAGCGGGGGTATTGGAACATCCTAGTGCCGGCTTTTATATGACAGCATCAGCGGCTGATATCCCTGAACCGGAAGGTGCTGATTATGTTGATTGGAGTTCTGTGTGGAATATAGAATTAAGTTATGAAGGGACAGCACCTGTGAGCACTTCATTTAAAAACGGGTTGTCTTTGAGATGTGTTAGAAATAAATAGAGAATGAGGTTACAGATTAATATATATATAATCCTTTGGTTGCTTCTCTGCATGATTTCTTGTGTGAAGGAAGAAGATTTTTACTCTACGGAGACCGAAAACATTGAGCAAGTCAGCATAGAACTGTTTACAAGGTTAAGGTCATTTGATACTCCTGTGTCCAGGGCAATAGCGCTGGAAGATGATGTAGACAAAGCCCCCTGGATACTTGTATTTACTGGTGGCGACGGTACGGCTGGCAATGCGGTATTTGCAGAAGCGGCACAGGCAAATATTAATGTTGGAAATAAAAGTTATGTTTTGCTTAGACCACAGAGCGGCAAATCATGGGTATTGATATTGGCTAATCCTCAGGATAAATTTTATGTGGGCAGTATGTCTTACGACTTTTCGGTTGACAATTTTAATGACCTGTTCACAAACAAGACGCTTACTAATGTGACAGCCTTGCTTTCAGCTATGCCAATGACTGCTGGAGTTGTAGTTAATGCTCCGCCATTCGTAAACAAGATGTTGCCGATGAGTTATTTGTATGAAGCTACTGAGGGAATTAACGTAAATACGAAAATCGGTACGTCTACTGTACCTTTGGAACTAACACGTTCGGTAGCCAAGATTGTAGTAAAAAGTACAGTTGCTGATTTCACCTTATCAGGGATACATTCGGTGTACAATATGAATAAAAATACAGTATTGCATAATCTTTCCGGCAATTTGGAAACTGCGGCAAGTATGGTAGATTATATTAGAAATGATGCAAATGAGGATTTTGTTTCTGCAACGGCTAATGTAACTGACCCTATATATGTATATGAAGCGAAAAGCGGAACCGGTGCCTATATGATAATACGTGCATTTTATAAAGGGCTGGAATCTTATTATAAGATAGCGATCGCTGATGATGAACTCAAGTATATAGACATCAAGCGTAATCATGAATACAGATTTACAATAATATCGGCCAATTTTCCTGGGTTCGGCAGCTATACTGATGCTCTTTTGGCTGAGCCCAATAACTTGGCTTTGAAATGTAAAGTTGAAATAATAGACCTTTCTTCTTTTGAGATTAAAGCCAATAGCGAATATTACCTTGCTGTAAGCAATCGGCTTTGTATGATATATGATGATATCAATTCAGAACATCAATATCTTGCTTTTACGTTGACAACAAATTGTACTTATGCACATAAGTTTTCCGATAAGAGCAATTATATAAGAGTGACGAATGGTACGATGACTATTGTTGCCCCGGCATCCCAAAGAATATCTTCTGCCTCGGATCCGAATACACCGTTCACTGTGGATGTGGTAGTCAAACTTCCTACCGGTAGTATTGACAATTCGAGCATTAATATAAAACTTGGTAACATTGAACAGAAGGTCAGCGTGATAAGAAAGGATATTATTCCTGCAGCAGGAATGGTCGTAAATTATTATACACAGAATTCAGGTATCTATGATTTTGACTATTATCTTCTTTCGGCTAAAACAGATACAGATATATCATGGATTACGATGAAAAATAAGTATGGTGGCATTAGTGGCGATCCTAATAGTATTCAAGTCGGTGACGGAATAATTGATATAGATATAGCATCAGCTTCTTCCGCAAGAAATGCCGTTGTCTATCTTACGACTATAAAGAATCCGAAAGAACCTCTGGAAGATGATAAAGATATACCGAAACGGATCAAGATATATTTTTACCAAAACGGATCTTGATAATAAAATAATAAATGCATTAATATTAAAACTAGGAAATTTGGAAAAACAGGTACACATTAGACAGAGAGATGCAGTGGATGCTGCCGGAGGAATATTTAAGTATATGCCTGCTTATAATCATAATCCGGCGGCCAAAGAGATAAACTATTTTTGCCTGACCGGGTACATAGAAGATGGTGATGATAATCCTAAAGATTGGATTAAATTACGTCCGTCAACAATGACTCATCGAGATAATACGGACCATATCATTGTGGAAGACGGAAAGATATTTATTGAGATATTGCCTAATAATAGTGTTGATTCGAGAAGTGGTATTGTGTATTTGACAACAATAATACCCAACGGATCATCTGTAAATGGTAGTACTATGCAACGTATCAAGATTGATATTACTCAATTGGGCATATAAAACAGTAAATGTAAGATAAATGAAGAAGATTCTTATACTCATATTATTAATGTCCGGGTGTTTTATTCTTGAAAGCTACGCCCAAAAGGTTGCGTTGAAAAGTAATTTGTTATATGATGCTACCGCTACCATGAATCTTGGTTTAGAATTCGGGCTGGCACGTAAATGGACATTGGATGTACCGGTTAATTACAACCCGTGGAAACCCGATAACGGCAGACGTCTCCGCCATTGGGGGATTCAACCGGAGATTCGTTACTGGTTCTGCGAACGTTTTAACCGAACATTTATCGGACTACATGGTCATTATGCTGATTTCAATATAGGGGGCTGGCCCGACTGGTCTTTTGTGAGTGGGAATATGCAGCAAAACCGTTATCAGGGACATCTGTATGGTGCGGGATTCTCGGTAGGGCATTCGTGGATATTGAAAAAACGCTGGAGTATTGAAGCGTCCTTAGGATTGGGGTATGCATATATTGTATACGAAAAATATCCTTGCACAACGTGTGGTACAAAATCGAAGGATACGAGTAAGAATTACTTGGGACCGACAAAGGCTAGTGTGTCACTTATTTATGTCATTAAATAGTATAATCATGATGAAAAGAAATATATATTGCGCTGTATGTCTGCTGACTGTTTTGTGCTTGGACATGGTTCCGGCTACAGCTCAGACTCGTTCTTATGACGGTACTATCACTGTGAAACCGATACAGCTGGAACAGAAAGGAGATTTTCTTCATATTGATATTGATTTTGATTTGAAAGATGTAAAAGTGAAGTCTACTCGCGGGGTGGATTTTATCCCACAGTTGGTGGCTCCCGAACGTATGCTGAATCTTCCGAAAGTCTCTATTAAAGGACGTGATGAATATCTGGCTTACGAGCGTTGGCTTGCGGTGATGAGTATCAAAGAAAAGAAGAACTATGATAAACCTTATGCGGTAGAAAAAGGAAGTAAGGTGAAAAATGGTGTTCTTCCATATAGGTATATGGTGCGTTACGAACCATGGATGGAAAATGCACGTTTGGATGTGCAACGTGACGAGTGTGGTTGCGGTGAGATAAAATCGATGAACGTAGAGCGTTTGGTGGATAAAGTTACGCTTGAACGTGTATTACTGCCTTACGTCGTAACCCCCCATTTCGCTTATTTGCAGCCGAAGGCTGAAGAAATCAAACAGCGGGACATACAAGCGGAATGTTTCTTAGATTTTGAGTTGAATAGGATAAATATCCGTCCCGAGTATATGAACAACCCTCAAGAATTGGCTAAAATCAGGAAGATGATTGATGAATTAAAGTCGGATCCGAATGTGAAGGTCAATCGGTTGGATATTATCGGCTATGCTTCTCCGGAAGGAACGTTAGTGACTAACAAACGTCTGTCCGAAGGACGTGCCATGGCTTTGCGTGATTATCTGGCTTCCAAATATGATTTCCCGAGAAATCAATATTACATCATTTTTGGTGGTGAAAACTGGGACGGTTTGGAAAAAGCACTGGATACAATGGAAATAGAGTATAAAGATGAAGTATTGGATATTATCCGGGATATACCTATTGAAAAAGGGAGAGAAACAAAACTTATGCAGCTTCGTGGGGGAGTACCCTATCGATATATGTTGAAATATATATTTCCAAGTCTGCGTATAGCTATTTGTAGAGTGAATTATGAGGTCAGGAATTTTAATGTGGATGAAGCAAAGGAGGAAATAAAGAGACGCCCGCAGAACCTGAGCCTGAATGAAATGTTTCTGGTGGCTAATACTTATCCGGTAGGTTCACAAGAGTTTATCGATGTGTTTGAAACGGCTGTCCGGATGTATCCGAAGGATGAGATTGCGAATATAAATGCAGCTACTGCTGCTCTTTCGCGCAATGATCTTATTTCTGCCGAACGCTGTCTGAGTATGGTAGATTCGATGAAAAAATTACCGGAGTATAGCAACGCAATGGGAGTATTAATGTTACTGAAGGGGGAATATGAACATGCGGAAGAATATTTAAATGTCGCATACGAATCGGGACTCAAAGTTGCCGGATATAATTTGGAAGAATTAACTAGAAAGAAGGCTAATGCCTCTGAATTTAGAATTAAAAATAGGGATAAATAAATTAATTACAAACGCTTTTATTAAATTGTAGAAACAATGAAAAAGAAGAATTTTTTTATGTTGGCACTTGCTGCTATTGCATTTGCTGCTTGTAGTAATGAAGACATCGTTCCTGGTGGGAAGGATAATAATGATGTAGTGAACTTAGATGGTGATGCATGGGTTGCGTTAAGTGTCCAATCAACTAAAACGCGTGCGTTGAATACTCCGAATCAGGACAATGGTACGGCTGATGAGAGTAATATTACTGCCGTAAAAGCTGTATTCTTTGATGGGCATATTAACACAAGTGTAGTAACAAAAATTGTAACGTTTAGTGATGAAGATATCAATAATTTGCCCAACAGAACGAGTGCATTTAAGGTACCTTCTACGTCTAAAGCTGTATTAATCATTGCTAACCCGCAGAATCTGGCCCGGACAATTAAGGAAGGTGATAAGTATGAAGATGTAAATGAGATTGTAACACTTTCAACGGAAGCAGAAGTTACTACAGGTGTTGCCAAATCCGGTGGGTTTGTTATGACAAACGCTAAAGGTGATCTGGAACCCTCGGAAAGTGATGGGACTGCGAAGAACTTAGCCTTATACAGTACTGCAATAGCAGCTACTAACTCGCCTCTGACTATTAGAATTGATCGTATATCGGCTAAAGTACGTGTATACGTAAAAGCTGATAGCGGTGATGATGATGATCTTAGTGACAACGCCACTATTGATAAGGTTAATACTAAATGGTATTTGAATGTAACCAATAAGAAGTTTTTTCCTGCGTCTAAGAGAATTAAGACAGCAATGAATTCATGGACTCCATATGATCAGTATAGCATTGGTTCATATAGACAAGACCCGAATTATGAAGATAGTAATATTGGTAAGTGGGTATCTTCTACTAATCATTCAGATTATGATTTAAATTATTTTTATGTAACGTCCGCTACAAATTCTATCACATGGAATGATCTGGCCACTGCTAAATATTGCTTGGAAAATACACAAGAGGAAGGCTATAATGTACATGCTTATACAACACATGTATTGTTGAAGGTTTTTTATGCTCCTACAACAATTAAGAATCAAGATGAGTCTAAGGTGACTTTGCTTAATGGAGAGGACTGGTTCAATATGAATGGTGTATTTTATACTCCGGCTTCTGTTTTAACGTATATTGAAGAAGAATTGACTCGTAAATATAAATCTGGTGAACCGGCCGAATATCCAACGGGAATAACAGACCTTTACAACGAATTTATAGAAGCACTTGGCGAAGGTGATGATACTCTTAATCCGGTAAATATTCCCGCTGCTAAGGATGATGCTAAAACTCCGGAGCAGATGGCTTCAGACATTAAAGATGAGTTTGCAGCATTAGCAGGAAAAATAGCCACAAAAAGTGCAGGTGGCAAGACTCTGAAAACTGTTGAATATTACTCAAAAGGTATTTGTTATTACAAAATTATGATTAAACATGATGATAGTCCCACTATAATGAATAAATTGGGTGAGTTTGGTGTAGTCCGTAATTCGGTATATGATATTACTGTAAATAAGATTGATAATCCTGGCTATCCTTCTATTCCGGATCCGGACCCGATTACACCGGATGAAGAAGAAGACCGTTATTTGTCCATTAAAATTGAGGTTAATCCATGGACTTGGTATTCGCAAGTTGAACCTCTGTAATTTTATATTCATTGTTTTATTGCGACTTGAGGTAAAGAGGGGACGCTCTCTTTACCTTTAAAACAAACAATAGGAAGAAAAATCGAGAGCTATCAATAATTTCAAAATTTATAGCTTGATAGAAATTAGAAGAATAGAAATATGAACCTAAAAAGCCTTATATGCCGTGTTACCTTGGGGATTCTCATTGTTAGTTCCTGGACAATGGTTTCTTGCGATAGCTTTAAAGAAGATTTGCCGGAATGTCGCTTGTCTGTAAAGTTCAAATATGATTATAATATGGAATTTGCTGATGCTTTCCATACGCAAGTCGATAAAGTGGAACTTTATGTTTTTGATAAAGACGGGAAGTTTTTATTCAAACAGGCAGAAGAAGGTGGTTCGCTATCGACAGGTAATTATCTGATGGAGGTAGCATTGCCGGTGGGGGAGTATCAGTTTGTAGCATGGGCAGGTGCACGTGATTCATACGATATTACTTCGTTAATTCCCGGGACTTCTACCATTACAGATTTGAAATTGCAGTTGAAGCGTGAGGAGTCTCTTATTATTGACAAAGAATTGGAAACGCTTTGGTATGGTGAGATTATCAATGTAAATTTTACAGGAACAATTCATCAGACAGAGACTATTAATCTTATAAAAGATACAAAAAGGGTGCGTTTTATTTTCCAGAGTTATGCGAATAACTGGGAATTAAAGATGAATGATTATGATTATGAAATTCGTGAGTCTAACGGATATTTGGGACATGATAATTCCTTACTGGATGATGATGTGTTGAGTTTCCGTCCTTATCATATGAATCAGTTGAATTCTTTTTCTGCTTCGGTAGACTTGAACACAATGCGGCTGATGAAAGATAGAACAACTCGTCTGGTGATTACGGAAAAGTCGACGTCAAATAAGGTATTTGATATCAACCTGATTGATTATCTTGCTATGACTAATATGGAGGATAAAAAGATCGGAATGCAGGAATATTTTGATCGCCAAAGTAATTATCATATTGTTTTCTTTCTCTCTGGTTCATGGCTTGCAATGAAAATTGTCATTAATGGTTGGACTGTGTATTCGCAGACAGAAGGAGATTTCTAATAGAAAGAGTTAGACAGAGGGAGAATTAGAAGGGGCCGGGTTATTATCAACCTAACCCCTTCGTTATTTATAAAGCTTCAATAACTTCATGCTGTTTCTGCATGAAAACGATACGTTGTGCTTCTCCGCTTTCAGAAATTAGAGTGGAGTGACGTTTTAAAGACAGAATCCAGTCACGTTGCATCTGACAGATATGCGGACTTTGTGAATCCATTGAATTGATAGAATATACCCGTAGCAGACTGATTCGATAATTTGCTTTTTCGATATAACTATAAGTAGCTTCAAAGTTTATGTTAGACAAATAGAAATATACCTTTCGTCCATTACTAAACTCTCCTTTACTTGACAGATGTTCGATAAGTGAAAGCAATTGGTGAAGTTCTTCTTTCAGATGACGTACATCCTCCGGTGTTATGAGATTCAGACTGGCAAAATACTTGATTTCATTGACGAATGAATGAAAAATGTTAGTGTCCCAGATAAAAAAAGTTTTCGGGCATTGTTTCACACTTTCACTCAATCTTTTATGCGCCTGTTCTATTCGTTTTTCTACACGCATATCCGATAAGGAATGGGGAGTTTTAATCTGCCCGTGCTGGTATAGCCACCGACAAAGGCGGAATTTGGATAAATATTCGTAAGAAGAATAAAGTGTGAAAGGCAAGAGGTTGGAGGCTGTGTATATCTCTGTACTACTATCTTTTTTCACATAGTCAAATATCTGTTGGTAACGATTGAGAATCTCATAATAATTCTCTATCGCATTAGGCGAATGGAGGAGATTCAAATCAAAAGTAACTTTATTGGAATGATGGCTACCAACAACTTGGTCGATAGAAATTCCTAATTTGGAAGATATAGTAGCTATTTCTTCGATAGAAAAAGAAACTTCCCCTCTTAGTCTACGATAGACAGCTTCTTTTCCCATGAACAAGATATCCGCCAGGACGCTGGCAAGGTTTTGTCCTTGCGGAACTCTTTCTTTCATAACTGCAATCAATTCATTCAAAATACCATTTTTCATTGTTTGTTCTTCGTTTTTAATATGAATAATATTCGTGATACATTTAATGCAAAATTAAAGTTTGTATTTGAAAGATTTGTGTGGAAAAACAGGTATAAGACAGGAGTGAATTTTCTGATTAAATATAACAGATAGGGGTGACGGACATATAATGAAAAAAAGTAGATAAGTATTTTATCTACTTTCATTTATTGTAATTATGGATTTTACATCTTTTTGTTTTACGAAAAAAATGAATTTAAAGAGTATCAATGATTTCCCTCTGCTGTTTGAAGAATTGGATACGTTGCATTTCACCGCTTTCAGAAATCAAGGTGGAGAATTTCTTTAAAGACTGAATCCATTCCTTTAAGCTACAGAAGATTTCATTGTCCATTGTGGTCAGAGAATTAATGGAGTAAACGCGTATCAGGCTTAGTTGGATGTTATTAGTTTCTACATAACTGTACGTTGCCTCAAAATTAATATGCGACACATAGATACGAACTGTGTTACCATTCTCTGTTTTACCTTTAGTGGCAAGATCTTCCAGTTCGTTTGTCAGGAGGAATAATTCTTTCTTGATATCTTCTTTAGCTTCATTTGAAATAAGATGAATGCTGGAAAAGTATTGGATATCGTTGATGAGGTGCTGAAAGATCATACTGTCCCAGATATAATCAATAGAATGGAAATGCTTTGTCATATCCACATAGTCCTTTTGGATATTAATCAATTTCTGCGGAAGTTCCAGTTCCTCAAAACTTTTACATTGGATATATTTATTCTGATACATCCACTTGAATAAACGGAATTTTGCCAGAAGGTCATGTTTCAGGTAAAGCGTTTGTGGAATGATGTTGGAAGAAGTTCCCAAAGAAGAATTCGGATCGTCTTCCAGTGTATTAATTAGTCTGACGTATTTATATAATATATTATAGTAGCTTTCGAAAGGGTCATCGTAATCTACAATATTCATATCAAACATCGCATTGGATTTGAAACTGATTCCTATAATTTTATCCAGAGATATCCCTAACTTTCTCGAAACGAGAGCCGCTTCTTGTAAAGTGAAAGGAACCTCACCACGTAACCTTCTATATACGGCTTCTTTGCCTATATAGAGAGTATCCATTAACATATCTGCCAGTTTTCCTTTGAGTGGAAGCTTTTCTTTCATCGCTTCTATCAGGTTTGTATTCGGGTCATTTGTTATCATAACAGTTTGAATAAGTTGTTCTTTAGTATTATAAACATTTCTCAGTGATGAGTTGTTTCGGAAAGTGAAACTATTTAATTAATCTTTTTTCAAAAATATCCTTCTTTAAAATTGTATATTTTGAGCAAATCGGTTACATTTGTGTCCATAAACAAAACGGAGAGACAGTGTCTCTTTAGTAAACAATAGAAAAATATATAATGAAAAGAATATTGGTTAGTGGCGGAGCCGGATTCATTGGCTCTCATCTCTGTACCCGGCTTATAAACGAAGGTCATGACGTGATATGCCTTGATAATTTTTTTACAGGATCAAAAGATAACATCATGCATTTGATGGATAATCATCAGCCTTGCAGTCTGCTCATCCAGCTTGACAATCTCCCGGTTGAGGCGCTTGACCATCTGCATGGTCTCCATCTGGTGGGAGATATCCAGATAGGTGGTGGGCTCATCCAGGAACAAAATCTCCGGTTGCTGGGTGAGCACCGTGGCGATCCACACGCGCTGGGTCTCTCCTCCCGAGATCTCATGGATGGATTTGTCCCGGAGATGGTAGGTGCCGGTGGCTTTCATGGCCTCGTCCACGATCCGCTCGTCCTCCCCGTTCATCCGGGCAAAAAAGCCCTGGTGGGGCATGCGGCCATAGCCCACCAGTTCTTTCACCCGGAAGTCTGCCGGGGCGGAGTGCATCTGGGGCAGTACGCCGATGCGCCGGGCCAGCTCCTTGGGACCAAAGTCCTGCAAATCCTTCCCGTCCAGGCATACCGCCCCCTTCTGGTAGCGCAGCAGCCGGGTGAGCGCCTTGAGCACCGTGGACTTTCCTGAACCGTTGGGCCCAATGATGCTGGTAATGTGATGTTTGCTCAGGAGGATGTCAAAATCCTCCACCACGATATAGTCCCCATATCCGATCTGGAGACCAGTGGCGTTAACTTCCATTGAACTTGCCTCGCTTTCTGAGCATATACAGGAAGAATGGTCCTCCAAATACACTCATCATAACGCCAACCGGAATCTCTGTACCAGGCCAAATTGTTCTTCCCACTGTATCGGCAAGCAGTACCATCACGCTTCCCGTCAGGATACTTGTTGGAAGTAACACTTTGTAGTCCGAACCGACTAACATTCTTGCAATGTGCGGTGCAACAAGACCGACAAAGCCGATCATTCCGACCTCAGAAACCGTAGCCGCTGCCAAAAATGCGGAAACACCAGACAGCACGATACGGCTCGCATTTCATCTCCCAACTGAAGTGCATTGGCATTTCGGATACAAAAACATGCAAGCACAAGTCCAATCACGGCATACACTGCCATTACACGCACCTGTGTCCAGTTTCCACCTGAGAAACTTCCGTTCATAAAAGACAAAACTCCGTTTAAGTTATCGCTGTTTTGCAGCTGTAAGAAGGAGTTATAGCCTCCTAAGACAGAATTGACAGCGACACCTGACAAAATGATTCGCACCGGATCCACACCATCCTTCCATGCAAGCAGATAGATTAATACACATGCAAGTGCGGCTCCGCCAAATGCAAACAACGGAACAGAATAAGTCAAACTCGGAAACAAAAGAAGAATTGTAATCGCCGCTGCGCCTGCACCTGCTGATACACCAATGGTGCCAGGATCAGCTAAGGGATTACGCATCACAGCCTGCAAAATAGCACCTGCTGCCGAAAGACACGCGCCCACCATAATTGCAAGTACTGCTCTTGGCAAACGCAGATTAAACACGATAATTCGGATTTTTCCAGCTTCGGTATCCCAGAGGCCCCGAAGGACCTCTGAAAGTGGATAGCCAGAACTTCCAATTGCAATGCTAAGTACAAATACCGCTACCAACGCAGCCAGAAGAATGGTCCATACCATTCCTGTCTTTAACAGCTGATTGCCGCTTCGATTATTTTTATTTCTCTTGTGTTCACTCATTACTTTGTCTCGGCTGTGGACTCTTCTGCCTCGTCAGATGCATTCTCCTCGGATG
>ERZ779866.2302-NODE-2302-length-17427-cov-6.908991_pt1 | contig 17427 bp, 24 predicted proteins | sample MGYA00511248_ERZ779866 | MGnify/ENA primary metagenome ERZ779866 (study PRJEB29588, sample SAMEA2155758) | human gut metagenome | biome: human gut; feature: human-associated habitat; material: faeces | place: Denmark | collected 2008/2010 ... | reverse complement strand
ACACTAATTTATTATGAAGATAACATTTTTTAATACGAGAAGGAGATTTTTTCATGGCATTTTTATTAGGTTTATATAGAAGACTTCTAGGAGGTTGGTTATCAACCATTAATATAATCTCTGAAAGAGGAGTCCAGTGGATAATAGGAGTAATCCTCTGTGGATCAGTTTTATATACTAAGATTACTTGGTTTGGTTCTTATAATACTACATTGTATTCTTGCCTTAATAAGTGGGTATTTATTATTTTGGCTTCTCTCTCAATAGTATATTGGTTAACTAAAGGTCATTGGCCAGCTTTAAAACAAGGCACTGAGGATCCAGCATATATTGAAGAACAATTAAATAAAGGGAGGAAAATACCTCTTAGAAAATTGATCACCTGGTTTGGTAAAAAAAGAGGTTTTGTAGAATTTGATAAAGAATGGTGCTTTTGGCAGATGCTGTTGTTAAAAACCCTATATGCATTAATCCCCTCAATATTTATAGGACCCCAATTTTTACTCATTGGCAATATAGTTGGATTTACCTATGGGTGTATGTACTGGTCAAACCTAAAAAGCTTTAAGCGGGTCTTAAACTCACCAACTAACTGGTCTGAGTTTTGGTCAGGGTATTTTTGCTTTTGGGGGATGGTATTATGTTAAAGAGAATATTAATCACTTTGATTATTCTTTTAATATCCCATACTTATATATATCATAAGGGGTATAATAATGGATCAAACTATCAACTAAAAGAAGTTCATAATAAAACCATTAAAAGTGAAAATATTAAATCTGAGGAATTTGAAAAATTATATGAAGAAATGCTGGAGAAAAAAGATGAGGTGGATAAAGATTGTAGCACTTTTCTTAATCAGTCTATTCCTAATAATTGCCTGCTCATCCACAGAAGTTAAGGTAGTATCACCAAACTGTCCCATGATTATCAGACCTAAAATCACCACTGTGGGTGACCTAGATAGTTATTCTTATATACTAGAAAGAGCTTATAATATTTGTAGAAGGCCTATGAATTAAAGATTTTCTATAGTCATCCAATATCTCCTTCGCTCCGGATTGTTTCCTTTTAAGAACTCTATATATATTTTCTTCTATAGTATCTTTTCCTAATAAATAATAGATGGTTACTTTATGTTTTTGGCCATTTCTATGAACTCTGTCTTTAGCTTGACTTAAATCAATATAGCTATAGGATAGACTAAAGAATACCACTGTTGAGGCACACTGTAAATTTAACCCTGTGCCTCCTTTCTGTATTTGAGTCAATAGTATATCATATTTATTATGATTTACAAATCTCTTCCACTTATCCTCTTTATCTCCCCCCTGATAAGTAATCACATTATAATTTTTCAATTGTGATTTAATTAATTCAATCTCATGACTAAATTTGCAAAATATAATAAATCTCTCACCATTATGATCCTCTAATATTTCTTTAAGATAGTTAATCTTGTCATATACCTTTAAGTCAATAATAGAATCTTCAGAATATAAGAAACCACAACAGCATTGCTGAAGCTTTGTTACTAAAGTTGCAGCCAAATCACCTTCCACTGTGGTTTTCCCCAATTTCACTATCTTATCTTTACTTAGTTTATCATAAATCTTTCTTACTTTTGAACTAAGTTCTACTGGTACTTTTACCTCTACCATTTCCGGTAAATCTAAAGCTTCTTTTTTAGTTATTCTAAAACTATGTTCATTAATCAGCTTATAAAAATTTTCTCTCATACTATCTTTTAATTCTAATATCTGATTAAATTGACCATACCTATCAAAATATTTATCTCTAAATACTGTGGTTCTTGGTCCAAAGATTTTATCATCTATAAATCTATATTGAGCAAAGAAATCAAAATCTTCATTACCCTTAGGTGTACCTGATAAAGCTATCCTATATTTACTTTTTCTAGACAGAAAATAAGTTTGTTTAGATTGTATGGAATTAGGGTTTTTAATTCTATGAGACTCATCAGCTATAACTAAATCATAGGCTTGTTTTATCTTATTAGCTTTACCCTTATATCTTCTTAGACTTTCATAATTAACAAGACATATATTGAGTTTATCTTTATTTATTATTGGTTTAAGAGGTGAGTTTATATAATTGTAGGGAATTAATAAATGGTTATTTATTTCCTCTTCCCATACAGTTAATACTGATTTAGGACCTAAGATTAATAAGTTATCAATCAAACCCTTCTTCCAATAGTTTGCTACAATCTTTAAGGAGGTCAATGTCTTTCCACTACCTTGTTCCATCCACAGACCAATGGACCCTAATCTTGACGCTATCCTTACTGCTTTCCTTTGGTATCTGTATAGCTTTACATTCAAGGTAGGACCTGACCACCTGTTCTGCTTGTTCAATTGATTTAACACAAGCCCCGCATCCACCATTATTATTTACCTCATCTATTTGATTTTGTTGTATCTCTGTGGGTTCATATTTAGGGCCTTTCTTATCTTGTTTTACTTCAAGATTAAAGTAATACCCTTGACAACAACCAATAATATCTCCTATTCCAGATCTTTGAAATGGGCCTCCATGTATCTTATGCCAAATACCTCCAAAGGTTTTTTGAAGATGTTTTTTAATTTTCTCTTGTAGTTTAGTTTCTGGCTTTTTCATAAGATTACCTTATCATCTAAGCCAGGACCAGGCGAACGTAAAGGTTATAGTTCTTATTGGTGTAGTTGAAGATGTTGCCATTACTGAAGTTCTGGCTCCAAGCGTGGTTGGTTGAGTGCTCGGAAGAAGACCAGTACCAATCTTCTTTCATCGGTTCCCCGCCATGTTCGATTAGCGCTTGGTTAATGATGTCCTTATTGGCATAAATCAACATCAGTTCTTCTTTGGTCGGCAGATGCCATCCATCACAATCTGCGTCAAGATCTTCGCAATATTTCTTTGCTTCTTCCCAATTCATCTCTTCCGGTGCGTCATGCAATGCAACCCATATCTGCTTGTTTCCGCATATACCGGCATAAATACCATATCTGGCGTCATACGATCCAATGTTCCAAAGCGGCATTTCTTGATTTTCCAGTTCTCCTGTATAATTATACTTAATTTCTTTTCCATTTAAGGAAGCGTTTTCAAAATCTTCTTTAGTTTCTAAAATCATTTTCTAGATCTCCTTTTAATTATTATTACAATAATACTATATCAAAGATCTTGAGACTTGTAAATAAAAATCTCAAGATCCTAATGATATAGTATTATTTTTAATAATAACTATTCTTCAAGTAACCCTTGTTTTTTCAAAGCTTGAATTATTGAACGACGTTTAGAACGTGTAGAAGCATCCTCATCAAGTTCAAGACCAATCTCCTCAGCAATAGCTCTAAGCTGTTTAGTACCCAAAGCTTCAATTTCTTCTGTGGTATAAGTATGCTCTTCAGAATCTTCTTCCTCTTCAGAATCTTCTTCCTCTTCTACATCTTCCTTTTTAGATTTTTTAGAAACTTTCTTTTTGGCTTTTTCAAAAGCTTCTACTTTCTCCTCAAAAGTATCATAATCATCTAAATCAATATCAATTCCAAGTTCATCAATTTCTTCTTCCATTTGATCTAAAATTTCTTCCTCATCAACTTCTTTAGATTTCTTCTTAGACTTTTTTCTGGGAGTCTCTTCAACTTCCTCTTCATCTACTTCTTTTTTAGATTTCTTTTTAGGAGTATCTTCTTCCTCTACCTCTTCAACTTTTGGAGCAGCTGCACTTTTATAATCCTCATAAGGCATATAATCAGAAACCTGCAGATAATAACCATTACCATCTGGACGTTCTTTACCTTCCTCTACCTCTATAGCAAATTTAGCTCCATCCTCAATAATTTCATCAAGGTCAAGATCCTGTACAGAGTTACCAATCTCAACTCCCATACATTCAAGAAGTTCTCTAAGTTTCCACAGAGCTTTCGGTGTAATATAGGTTTTTGTGGTGATATTGGAACCTTTACCTTTACCCTCTGTTACTGTAAAAGTCCAGTTAATAAATTGTTTGCCTTCGTCATCTTCATCTACTTCAGCTTTAGTAGCTTGGACTACATATTCTCCAGGATTTTTAAGATATTTCATACCCTCTTCTTCTTCCCAGTTAATGCTTATAGTATTTTTAGACTTTTTAGCCATGATTACTCTCCTTCAATTAAATCAATGATATCACTGTAAGAAGTATCAACCAATATAGGTTCTACTTCTCTGGTTTTTGGAACCCTCACCTTAGTTATATAAATAGGGTGAGGACCAACTCTTAAGCAATATTGGATTGCTGTAGAATTTTTCAGCTTCTTTTGTCTTATAAAAGAATTACCAATAAAATCTACTGCAGCCAATAGACTACTAGAGATGGAAGGCATAAGTCTAGGTCCAACTGATGGATCTATTCTTTCATCAACTCCATCTTCTTCATCACTTGCATTAAAAACTCTTTCATGAGATAAGTAAATAGTATTCATTTCCAAATCTCTAAAATCAATAAGTAAAGGACCATAGGATGAAGAAATCTCTCCCCAATCCTGTTTTGTCATAGTACCCCAGTTACCAATCTTCTGTGGATCAATATTAGGTTTTTTCCTTTTTCTTAAATCTTCTAGAAACAAAGCCTGACCAGCAGTTACTGTATCAAGTACTACAGTTTTATATTTTTCAGGATTGTCTTTAAGATGCCAATAAATAGCATATAATTCTTCTACAGATTTAGCTCTTACTACTGTTACTCCTTTTATCTTTTTAGCTATTAAATAACCTTTTTCATCTTTCATATCTATAAGAAGTAAAGGTTTTGGAAAAGTACAAGCAAGAGTAGTTTTTCCTGAGCCTGGTTTACCATAAAAGAGACAATTAATATAATCTTCTTCTTCATTTGGGTCTATAAATTCCAAATCCTCAAAATCAATATCTGGCTTAGACTTATTCTTCAGCTGAGTCTTCTGTTTCTTCAACATTATTTTTCTCCTTAATTCTATACTCAAACTTTAACATAGTAGAAATATCAAGACCTTTTAACTCTGCTTGACAAAGAGGATAGAATTCACACCAACTACAATCCCGGGTTATATTTCTATCTTTTCTACTCTCAGCAACAGCATATATTTCTTTAGCTGTGGATATAGTATCCTCTAAGATATTATCTTGAACATGTTTATTAAAAGGTAAATAGTGTCTTACATAAAAATCTTCTTCTTTACCCTTAAGAACTTCTTTCATATCTTCATAATCTTTGATATTTAATCCAGCTTCTCTAATAGCTTTTTTGTAGATATCCCAAGTAGTATCTATTTTAGAGGATTTTGATATACTACCATCTTTAAGAATATTGGGCTTAGAAGGTTGTTTCCACCTAATATAATTCCAGATCATACCAACTGGTTTAGGTAAATCAGGATCTTGTTCCATAGCCCAAGCATATAAATTAGATTGAATATTTAAATAAGCTATATCACCTTTGGGTAAAGTTTTATGAGTTTTATGGTCCATTAACCATATTCTACCTTTTTCATCTTGAACTATCATATCAATAGTTCCCCCAAAATATATACCCATTTCTAGAACTAATGGTACTGTAAAACGATGTTCTGCATATTTTATTTCTTCACCTTTTCTACAGATAGGATAAGGTTTAAGGTCATCATTTTTATAATAGGAGAAATAACCTTCCATGATATCTGAGATCATCTCTTCCATACCAAAATATTCTTGTTCTTCTTGAAATATTTTTTGATTTTCTTCTATATAATTATCAAAGATTTCCCAAGGATCTTCTCCTTTAGCTTTAGCTTCAATCATAGCATGAACTATAGTTCCACGGACTAAAGCGTTTGGCTTATTTCTCCTTTCAAGCCCTTGAATAAACTTATAGTAATAACATCTATGACAATGTCTCCAGGTTTTTAAGGAGGACTGGTGAACCTCTAAAATTATTTCATCTTTCATTATTATCTCCCTGTAATATTACATTAAATAAGTATGGTAATTTTGTAAATATAAAAGATTTATTTATTTTCTTGCCAGACTTCTCCTTTACCCCATGGTCCTACTTCTACTTCTGACTCAATGGGAATACCAAATCTAACATTTAATTTTTTGAAGATCGAAGGATTTTCCATGAACTCTTTAAGATCTTTGCAAACCAAATCAAGATAGTCTTCTCTAACTTCCAACATAATAGCGTCATGAATAGTCCCACATGGTCTAACGATTTCGTTACTATACTTATTGCATATGTCAATAAAAGCATTAAGATTAATATCAGAAGCAAGGGACTGAACAGGACTATTAATACTATTCCTTTCAGCTTGTGCAATAGCCATCCTATTTTCTGAGTTATCTGGAAGTTGTGCATCATATAATCTCCTTTTTCTACCTATTAAATTTCTTACATAACCATGTTTATGAACAAAAGCTCTTTGTCTTTTATGCCATTCAGGTAAGTCCTGATAGAGTCTAAAATAACCTTTTCGAGTATTTTGAGCTTCTTTCTCAGAAAATACCTGACCATAGTTATCTCTAGCATAATCCATGAATTTTTTCCAACCCATGCCATATACAAACCCAAAATTGATAGCTTTACCTTTTTTACGTTCTTCTTTAGTCATAACCTTTGGGTCAATACCAAAGATAGACTCAACCGTTCTTCTGTGGACATCAACTCCAGTAAGATAACAAGTTCTTAATTCTCTATCTTGAGACATTTCAGCAGCAATTCTTAATTCAGCTTGGGATAAGTCAGCCTCTACCAAACACCAACCTTTTGGAGCATCAATAATACATCTAATACTAACATCTCTAGGTACTTGTTGTAGATTAGGTTCTGAGCAAGCTGGTCTACCAGTAACAGTTCCATGTACTTTAAATGTAGGATGAATTCTTTGATCACCTGATTGTTCAGCTAATTTTTTCCAAGGTTCAAGAAAGGTAGATAAAAATTTAGTAGCTTTTCTATTTTCTAATAAAATTTGAGGTATTTCATGTTTATCTTTAAGTCTTAATAAGACAGATTCAGACATACTAGGAGCTCCAGCTGGAGTTTTATCCAATATAGGTAATTTTAATTTATCAAAAAGAATAGTAGCTATCTGTTTTGGGCTATTCCAATTAATATCCCCATACTCCTTTAATTTATCTCCTGTTTCTTGAGCAATTTTTGACCAATAGGAGGTAGCTTCCTCCAAAGTCTTTGGGTTTATATATGTACCATTATTTTCAGCCCTGGTATAAGCTTTAACAGCGGGGATAGTAATTAAATCATAAACTCTCTTAGTTAAATAGTCATTCTCTAACTTTTCTTCAAATATTTTATATAAATCATAAGTATATCTAATATCTTGAGCTAGATAAGCACAATGTGATTTAAGGTCCCCATAACCATTTTTTTCCAAATCTGGAATATCATATATATCATTACCTAAATATCTGGCTGATAATAATTTAAGCCCATGTTGGTTATTTTCATCTAGATTGTAATGCATAAGCATAGTATCATCGGTAAAATTAATCCAAACTCCATAACATCTATAAATCCACAGGGTATCAAACTTGAAGTTATGACCTATTACTTTCTTCTTTTCTATAAATTTAGCTATTTTCTTAATTATTCGGGTCTGCCATTTATGCTTATCTTTATGAGGTGATTCTTGATGATCTAGAGGAATACACCAAGCATGGTTTTTAGTAGCTATACCTATAGAGGCCATAAACTTATCAGAAACAAAGGGATCTAATCCAGAAGTTTCAGTATCAATAGCAACAGCTTTGGACTTTATAATATCAAAGAACATATCTTCCAAATCCTCTGCTGTAGTTACTATTGTATGTTCTACCTTATTATGTATATCTTTACCTTCGATTAATTTTTTAAAAGATTTAATATGTTCTTGTAATAGGGGTAATTTTTTCTTACCTTTAAATAAAGCTTCACCTTCTGTAATAGTAACATAAAATTTCTGCCTTATAAGGCAACCTTTAGCTTGTTGATATTTAAGACCTGAGTCTATATATTTATGAGCTAAAGAACCCATCACTAAAATATAATCATATTCTTCTAGATCCTTAAGATTCCATTCACACTTTTTAACTGATTTAATAGGTTCAAACCATTCCCATTCTTTAGGAACCAAAGTACACTCTTCTGGAGAAACATAAGCTATTTTTTTAGAGATGTTCTTCATTTATAATACCTCCTGTTAATATTCTATATACTTTAATACCTTGGGAAAGTAAATATACTATTCCTGATCTGTCTCTATATTCATATCTATAATAAACCTTTTCTATATCTTCCCTTTGACTAATTAATTTAGCACAATTTATACAGGGAGAAACAGTAACATAAAGAGAATATGGTTCAAATCTTAAATTATCCTCTGGTCCATATAGCTTTTTGTTTGGCATTCTTTTAATAGCATTATCTTCTGCATGAATAGCTATATCACAACCTTTATGACATTCTTCAGGTATACACTGTGGTATGCCAGCTGCAGGACCATTATAACCTATGGAGACAATATTATTATCTTTATTAACTATTACACATCCAACGTTATTACGAAGACAAGCTGAACGTTTAGCTATTATCTCAGCTATATCCATAAACATTTGTTCCCTAGATATTCTCATGATTTATTTCCTATTTATTAAATTTTTCAGAGATATAACCTATAATAAAAGCTAAAATACAAGTAATCAATGTAGCTAATAAATCTGTCCATTCCATCTACATATCCCTTTCATCTCTAAACCCAAGAAATACTGGGTGTCTTGGTTTATCTACTGCCCCATAGGCAAAATATTTATATTTTACTATTTTTCCACGTAGCTTATGCCTATTTTTCCAAAGCTCTCTTCTTAAAATTTCATCAAACCCAGTTCCAATACTAAATTGAACTTTAGTTTTTATATCTTCAACAATTAAAGCTCCTAATGTATCCTGAGGAACCATACCAACTTTAGCATTGCTACGTTTAATTTTACCTAATTCATCTCTGGTAGCTTCATTAGTATTGGAGAATAATTCTTCCACAGAAAGAATGGTTGCCTCAGCATCTTTATATCTTTTGATCTTTAGCATATAACCTTCTTTTACTGTGGATCTACCATATTTATAAGGGCTATTAGGATCTTTTATAATTACACCTTCATAGCCCTCAGATAGGCATTTCTGCTCAAATTCTTCTAACTCAGGTAAAGACCATATCATCTTCTGTGGAACTAATACTACATTTTTAAATAGAGATTGACTATCCTGTAAATCCTTATATCTTACTTTGAAAGGTACATCGGTTTTCATAAAGCCAGAATATTCTGGGATTTGATCAAAAACATAATATTTTACTTCAGGTTCTCCAAGTTCAGACATAATACCAGAGGTTGTTTTATTAAAGCATTTAGGGTCAGTAGGGGAACCTACTATTAGCTCCCCATCTAAACCTTCATAATCTTCTTTATTTTCAAATAAACCTTTAGTAAACTTATTAGGAATGGGCTTAAGGCTACGTGATAATAATTTACCATTAAGTATCACAGCTCTTATACCATCTAATTTAGGACTTGCCATCATAGGGAATTTGATCTTATCAAACTCTGCATGATCAGCAAGCATAGGTTTAAATTTAGAAGACATCTTTAATATCCTTACGATAAATATGAAATGAAGCTATATGATGAATAAAATCGCCAACTGGTAATTGAGTTTTATTAGCTACATAATTCATTAACATTAAAGCTTCATATACATCATTAAAGAAGTGTGTACCGAAATCACAAGATCTCATGGAATACTCCATGTTAAGTTTACCTTTTCTATACTGGAATAAATAACCCAAGGAACATGGAACTCTTTTAATAGCCGTTCCTAAATAATTAGAGTCATCTATATCCCAAATAGATATATAAGCTTGACGTGATAGATTATCTCTTTTAAGAGCCTCTATTACTCTCTCTACCTGTAAAGATCTTGAAAATCTATCAGAATAACTATAATCAAATTTTCCCTCTTTATTAAGAAACTCATTCCATATATTATCTCTTAATTTATAAGCTTCACCAGGATTTATTGGATTCCCTTCAATACCAGATTTTCTTTCCAACCATTCTTTATCAGCCCATTCTTTATTGGGTAATTTATCTTGTAAAATATCAATACTTTTATTGGGTTCAAGAACTCTATAGGAGTAAAATTGAAGCTCTTTTGTGGAATAATCATTATCTTCTTCAATATTTTTATTTTGCATAGTTTTAGTATGGATATCAAGACCCATTTCTGCTAAGTCTCTTTTAATTTCACTAAAAGCTTCTTCAAAATTATTAAAAATTCTCATTTATAAATTCTCCTAAAAGAGACAAGGTTAAATACTTAGTGTGTTAGGGAGTTTATTATGAGTGTTAAATCAATAAAGTATCTAACCTTGCCTAAAAATTAATAACCAGAACGAATACGAAACTTATTTACTTCAGATTTCTTAAAATATAAAGTAAAAATATCTTCAGTAGTTAAATCATATTTGTGATTTAATACTCTAAGAAAACCCAACCAAGCTGGCATTATAGAGTCCAAAAATAACTCATAGTCAGTTACCATGTGTGTCTGTTTCCAGGGTTTATTTTTCAACCTATTCATAGCATTTCCAATAGGTTGAAGAATTGTTATATATATTAATTGAGCATCACTTACTTTATCTTTAATTTCTTCTTTACTTAAAGTTTCTAGTTGATTAGAAATATAAAGTAAAGCATCAAAACTATCTACATCATTTGGTAAAGAAAAATATTCTCTAATTTTATTAGCATCAATACCACAGAGGAGATTTAATTCAAGGAAGAAGTGTAAAGCATCAATCATCTCTTCAAGAAAATGTGTATGGTCATCAAGATGTCTGGTTAAAGCATCTGTAGCTTCACAAAGTTCCTCAGTTACTCTCCAAGCAAAATCTTTTATTCTTGCTTGACCATTTCTACTATCTATATTAACAGGAAAGTCTTCAGTCTGAAGTAATTTATTATCTTTTTCAATGGGGATATATTTACTAGCCAAACTATGTTGTCTCTCAAACATCAAGTCTAACATATCTTTCTTCCCTATTTCTGGTGTGGGAATAACCTCACCTTGTATATCTACTACATTTACCATTTTAAGTACTCCTTAAGTATATTAATTAAATTAGAATAGGATGTCGAATCGGTATAATCATAAGCATAAAGTCTATGTCTACTAAATGGGTTAAAATAATTGTCATAAGCTTTTACAATTAAAGCGGATTCTTTTTTAATTTTATCAAGATGTTCTTCAGTATCATAATCTTTAACTTGATGAGTTTTCAAATCTTGTATTACACTAAGAGGGGGTCTACAATAAATATAGAAAGGATCTAAACAATGTAAAGCATAATCTAAATCAGCTTTTAAATTAGGGATCTCATTCCACAAGTTCTTTCCTCTACAAATGGGACCATATATAGTTTCTCCTATAAGGGAAATTCTATCAACTATTAATCTTTTACTTAAACATATATTTGCTTGTTTTATAATATATTCACACCTAGTATATAAATCCCAACTATCTTTAGGAGGTCCTGCAACGGGTTTTACCAATCTTAAGCCAAACTCAGCTCTTAATTTATCAATAAGAGTAGTTTTACCAGAATTATCTGGTCCTTCAACTATTATCATTGATTCCTCCCTAAAAGTCTAAGCTTACGAAGTCTTCTTCTCTCTCTTCGTTTCTGTCTTTTTATATCTTCTTCTATTGACTTTTTCTTTTGTTTCTTTACAGTAAATATACTATAATCATTGGGCAATTGTAAATAGTATTGTTTATGTTTTTTCAACAATTCCAAACCTAAGTCAGTTAATTTATATAACCAATATTCTAAAGTTTCTTCAACTATTTTTACATATCCTTTTTTATAGGCTCTCTTAGCCCAAATATTGTATATTTTAGAAATATCTAATAAAGGGTTTTTAGGATAAACAACACCCATATCATCCTGACCTTTATAGATTCTGGACAATTGGTAAATTAATTTTGGGTTTTCGGTAACATCCATTGTAAAGTTCCTCCATCCTCCCTTATAGTTACTATCTTAAGAATTCTCCTAGCTTTCTTTATAGATTTTTCACTAATACCTCTTGCTTCAGCCTCCCTAAAAATATCAATACTTGGAAGAATTGCACCATCATTTAAAATTTGACTAAGAAAATCTATAGCAGCCTGGGTACTTCCTCTACCCCCGGAAGCTTGAGTACCTAATACATCATTAACATCAACCTCTATTTGTTCCCCAAATTCAAATGGGTGTTGTTTGTCAATTCCATCTAAAGTATAAGCTAGGGGTTTACCTAAAGGAGCCAAGTTAGATTTAATATGACAAATAACTCTACCATCATCAGGATCCTGTGGATTCCTTCCTATTGCTAATACAGAACGAACAGCAGCTGTTAAGTCAATGGAACCAATACCTCTATAAATAGTTTTATCTTTACCACCTTTAGTCAGGTGTCTTACTAAAACTATAGCAACTCTATTTTCTTCAGCAATTCTTGTAAGTCTTGCCATTACTTCACGAGTTTCATTAGCTTTATGTAAATCAACCTTGCCTCCTAAATAAGCTACTAAAGGGTCAATTATGATAAGCAATGGGTTTATTTGTTTTATTGCTTCATCTATCGCCTTGCAGCCATTTTCAGTGAAAGAGACTGCTTCAGGGATTGCCATAATATTTTTAGTATTAGCTTTTAAAGTTATAAGTCTTGGTTTTATGGTATCAGCTATACCATCCTCAGCTGATAATATAAGAACTGGGCCTTTTTCAGGATTTATTTGATAAGGTAAAGGTTTTCCCTTCGATATAAAAGAAGCTAATGCCATTGTTAACCAAGATTTTCCAAGACCTGGATCACCTTCTATCATAGTTAATTTACCTCTTGGTATATAAGGGTACCATAACCATTCAATAACTTCAGGTTCTACATCATCTAAATTAATAAGAGTAAGAGTTTTTATATTATCTTCTGATCTTCTACTTGTAGACTTAGTTGAAGAATTACTTGTAGACTCATGTATATGCATGTCCCAAGCTTTATCAATTTCTCTCCTTAATTGGGATTCTCTTTTCTTAAATTTATTCCAAGGACTATCTTTTATAACTATAAATACCTCTTCTTTTGATAATCCTCTTTCAATTAATTCATTTTCTAATTTCCATAATACCTCAGAACGACTACCTTCCTTAGCTTCAGAAAAGGTACGTTTAATAGTAAATGGGGATAAATTATATTTTCTAAGAATATCAGCTGAATCAATTTCTGACTGTTGAGTTATTTCAATGGATTCATATGGTATATTTCTTTGCCATAATAACTTTCCATAAGGAGCATCTGGATATTTATGATTACGAGTACCTGGTATTCTTAATACTTGAGTTATATCCCAACCTCCATGATCAGCTCCCACAGAGTAGGCTAATTTTTTATTTAAATCTTCAGTTTCTTTAAGGCTTGGTATATCTTTTAAAATCCAGAGACAAGCATAACGATTAGGGCTACTCATCCAGGCTATCTGGGGTCTAGGCTTTATAAGTTTAGGATTAGCATTATCAAGATCCGACCATAAATATTTAGTAGGTACCGCTAATTCTTTAAGTCTACGAGCTTCTTTAAAAGCATGAGGACAGAAATATAAGTCATATCTGTGGGTATCATATTGTTGAAAAAATTCCTCAAGCTGTTCTTCCGAAACAGGTGTTTTAAAATAGTGATCTTTCCATCTGTTTCTTTTTTTAGTTGAAAGGCATATCCATAATCCGGGTTTTAGATTATTATATATACTAGTTAAAAATTCAATTTGTTCTCTCATTATTATAATCCTATATATATATAGGGTAAATATTAGGTTAAGAAATTATCTTTGTAAATAATTATCTTTCATCTCCTGAACCTTTAATCATATTTCTTTTTAATCTATCAGCTGTTTTATTCATATTAGCTTTACATATATCTTCCATGGTAAAGCCAAAACTCCAAGCAAGGTCTGTAGTACACTGAATCATAGACTCAATTATTAATCCCTGATGTCTTGGGTGTTTAGACCACATTAGATGACCTTTTAATAATTCCATATTGTCTATACTGGTCATTACCCTTTTGTTTCTAGGCGGCTTAAAATCCTCTCTTAAAGTACCATTTTTATATTCATATAAAACTAAATACCAAGTAAGGTCTCCTAATTCTTTTTTCATATTCTCTTTAAAAGCTTCTTTTTTATAATCACCTCTTCTAAATCTTTTAATCTTACCAGCTATTTCTCCAAACTCTTCTATAATACCTAGTTTAATATATTCTAGAGAGTTTATCTTATTCCCTGTAGTTAATACAGAGTTTAAAAAAGTTTCTTTTATATTCATAATTTAAAATACCTCGGTTTATAATCTTTAGCCCATTTTTGTTTCATACTTATATCTATGATTCTATTAGGATCTAAATCTATAGCTCTACAACATTCTAGAAATCTTTCTCTAGAGTAATTACCTGTTAAAAACATTCTTGCTAAATCTATATCTCTTTTTCTACATCTTCTATTACAGTCATTACTAATAGAAGAACCTTTATTAGAGTCTTCCCAAGCAATATATAGAATACCAGCAAATAAATCTCTTACTCCGTCTCTTTTTGGACTATTAAACCTATTCTCTATATGGAAAGTTAAATCTTTATTATTAATAATCATAGTTTTTCCTTTTTTATAGACTTAACTAAAGAAGTTAAAATTTTAGGTATACCATCTCTCCTTAAAAAAACTGGCCTATAATTCTTAATTAATGATAAATCTTCCACAGTAGATAAGTCATAAAAGGATATAATCTTTTGATTGTTTGTTCCTTTTGTGAACCCTAATAATTGAATATATTTATCATGGTTTATTATTTTATTGTCTTTATCAGAATAAGTCTTTATAGGATTCTTATTAGAGTAGAGTTCTATGATATACCTAAACATATTCATAATCTTTCCAGTTTATAAGTAGATTCACCCCAGGTAAAATAATCCCCGGTAGAGTCAGAATTAAAACAACTTGCTATATACAATAAAGAGATTATGTTTAAAATTATTATCACTAAACATAATCTCTTCCAATTATTTTTCTTTTTATGAATTTCCCAGTGAGTTGAGACTGGAACATACTGATCATATAACATTTAATTAACTCCTTCTAAGTTATTTAACAATAGGTACTATATTATAAATATATTAAAAAAGAGTTAACAAATGAAAGTTTTTTCTAGATTATTCACATTCATTTAAATATTTTTCTACCTCAAAAGAAAGTTCTTCCCTTAATGCAGAATCCATTTTACGAAGTTTAATAACTTGCTTTAAAGCTTTTTTATTATAACCTTGAGACTTAGCTTCAGCATAAATATCCTTAATATCTTGCTGTACTTCTTTTTTCTCTTGTTCCAGTCTTTCAATTCTTTCAACATAAGATTTAATATTTGACATTGTAATTATTCTCCTAACCAATTATTTACTATTTCCATAGATAATATTATTTTAAAGTCTTTATTTCCCTCTTTACCTTTTAGGTCAAAGGTACCTTCACCAAGAATTACTAAAGGATATTCATCCCTAGTTACCCACAAAAAGTCTTTATATGAATGTATAACTGAGGTTCCGTCTATAAAATTAATCTTGACTAGTTTATGCTTACCTATAACTTCACCTATAAAATCTGATAAAGTTTGAGCAGTGCAAGGGAATATAACTTCCATAATATTATTGTCCTATTATAAAAAATAACCCTACTAGGCAAGGAATCTAATAGGGCCATTTATAGAGTGTAGAAATTTATATATTAATCTTCGTCTTCTTCAACTTTTTTAGAGGATTTCTTAGAAGATTTTTTAGCTACTTTTTCTTCTTTAGATTTTTCTCTAGCAGCTTTCAGTTTCTCAAGACGTTCAGCTTTATTTTTAGCAACCTGTTCACGGTAAGCATTATGGGCTTCTTCAATTTCATCAATCTGATCTTCAGAGATTCTCCAATTACCATCTTCAGGTTTCTTATACAATTTACGAAGGATTTTACGAACTGTAGCAGGTTCAATTCCCAGTTCTTTAGCAACTTCTTTCGGGGAGAGCTTTCCATCATCTACAGGTTCTTTAGCAACTTTAGCTTTGACTTCTTTTTTCTTTTCATCTACAGGTTCTTTAGCAACTTTAGCTTTGACTTCTTTTTTCTTTTCAACCATTGGTTTCACCTTTTCTGTTTGAGTTAATTTAATTATTTCTTTTATCAATTCCTCTTTGTTCTTAATAGAACATTCTTGAGAAGTTAATGTATGATAAGCTTGTGAGAGCTGTTCAAAAGATTTAGTCATTAAAAAGTTTTCAGAGAATGGTCTATCCAATACTTTTGGCAAAGGAACAAGATTGACTAAGTCATTCCAATATTTCTTTGCGAAGGATTTAGATAAAACTAAACTCTTATTTTCTTTTTTAATAAAATCTCTTTCTATTAAATCAGAGATTGTTGGATCTTTTGGTTTATAGAATGAATTAGAAAACTTACCATCTAAGGCAAGTTCAGGAAAACATTCATGAGATAATACAATATCAGTTAATAATTTAATCTGTTTTTCTGTTATCTTAAGCTCTGAAGCTAATGTCATTATTATAACCCCTCTTTGATTAATTGATTTAACAATTATCATCTTAAGATAAAAAAAAATAAATGTAAATGATAATCTTAGAAAAATAAATTAATATCAGGGTAAGTTTTATGTAAGTCCTTGATAATATTAGGATAAGTTTTTAACACCCATACTTTAGACCAGGAATCCCAGGTAACTTTAGTTCCTCGATTAAATGTCCATTTATCTTCTTCATAGGGAAGCACTAAGTCAACTTCTAAAGCATCAAGATACATCTTTTGCATCTGAGAAGTATACTCATTATAAGCTACCCAACCTTTGGTTTGGTCAATACGATATATAGTCTTAGACAATCGCCTCCAGGGAAGTTCTATAATACCTTCTGTGGGTGTAATTATCTTAAATAACTTGCATATCTTTTTATTACCAAATACATACATCCAAAAAAATAGTTTAGTCTGAATTATTTCATCAGAACAATCATACTCTTTATTATTATATATAAACTGACCAACTAAAAAGGGGTTTATAAATTTAGAACTGGTCCACCTATTTGGAACTTTTCTCATATTATACCTTTTACCTCAAGGGGATAATTTTCTTGAGAGTCTTATATAATTTGCGATGACAACTGTCAAGAACAAAAGTAGAAGTTACTATAGGAATAACTTTATCTTTTACCTTAAAATTCTTTTGCCTGAAATTAATTTCTTTATATTTATTTTCAATAGAATAATCTTTAAACTTTTCAAATATTTTAGACTTTGAATAAA
>ERZ779866.2297-NODE-2297-length-17454-cov-5.952181_pt1 | contig 17454 bp, 25 predicted proteins | sample MGYA00511248_ERZ779866 | MGnify/ENA primary metagenome ERZ779866 (study PRJEB29588, sample SAMEA2155758) | human gut metagenome | biome: human gut; feature: human-associated habitat; material: faeces | place: Denmark | collected 2008/2010 ... | reverse complement strand
TGATAAAATATCTCCATCAAAAGAATCAGGTTTTAAGTTAACAAGATGTATACCCAGTGATTCGGGAGTATTGTTTTCAACCATGACAAATGATACTATTTATCGTTTGACTAAAGATACAATCATTCCAGCATTCTGCTGGCAGAGGAATCTAAATGAAGAATCTTTAAAAAGTTCTTATTCACTCTTGAATTTTATACCAACAAATACCGAACTATTTCTTTAGGTATGTATATAAGGAAAAATCGTACATAATGCTTTATGATAAACAGAGTGGTAAAATATTATCCACACCTACTCCATATAAATGGAATGATATGGATGCACAATATAAAGCTGCAAAGTTAATTTTTAATTATTATATTAACGAAGAAAAAGAATTAGCTAGTATTCAAGAATTAAGAACCATTAAGAAAAGAAACGGAAAATATTCATGAGCTTAAAATTTAAACCACGTGATCCAAAACCAGTAGAAGATCTTCGAAAAAAGATTCAATCGGCCGAAATTTCTAATTTCAAAAAAGAGCTTGATGAAACATTCAAGACTATTGGGGAAGAATTTAAGAAGATTCGAGAAAATCCTTTTCTTAAATTCTTTAATTCCTTGACAAAAGAACAGCAACAAAAACTTTTAAACAAATTTAAAGATGAGCTCGGAAACTGAAACTCAAAGAGAAATCCTTATCAAAATGGTAAAACAAATTGATCTTTCCAAGTTGTCAGATTTTAAACTTAGGAAGATTATTAATATTATTATTGAAGAGGAAAAGAAGCCGATAGCAACTATTAAGTCTGATAATATTTCATCTATTATGGAGAAATGTTATAAAGAGGCTCAAGATATTATTAATAAAGAAAAAGTTATTAATAATAAAGAAGCTCCCAGGATTATTCCTATGACTCCTTATGATGACAAATATAGTTGGAAACCAATTTGGAATGCAGAACTTCAAACTTCAGAGTTGAGCACTTTCGATAACTAAGAATTTTCATATTATATTTTTAATGAGGAATATTACAAATAAAGCTATTAATAATGGTTTATCTGTTGGAGGATTTCTTCAGATGATGATTCTATTTTGGTATTGGTTTGGTTATGAGCCTTTTGCCAGTTGGAATTGGATTCAGTTACTTTCTCCAACTTGGATTTCTATCGTCGCTACTATCCTTGGAATTATTCTTGGAGGAATTATTGCTCTACTAACTATTATTATTTTTGATAATGACTAAATTTTTACTTTTTTCTTCTTCTACATGTGGCCCATGTCGTATGATGAAACCAGCCTGGGAACGTGTAGTTGAAAAATATAAAAAAGATCCTGAAACTGAATTCATGAGTTTTGTCGTTGATCAGGATGATTCGGCAATGCCTTATGTTAAAAAGTTCGAAATTCGATCTGTGCCTACTCTTGTCGCTTGTGATGAGAATTATGACAAGCTTGAATCTTACACTGGAGTTCTTTCACAAGAATGGTTGGAAGAATTCATTCTTCGTAATATTGAATATGAACCAGAGTTATAATGTCTCTTAAAGTTATTAAAACAAAAGGAAATATCTTTGATACAAAGGCGGATGTAATTTGCAATGCCGTCAATTGTATCGGAGTAATGGGAGCAGGAGTTGCAAAAGCTTTTGCCGATAAATTTCCTGAAATGTACTGGAGTTATCAGAACTCTTGTAATTCTAAAATGGTTAATATTGGTAAAGGCCATTATTTTTATTTGTCCGATGAAGATAATTGGAAAATGATTGCCAATGTTCCAACCATGTTTTATCCTGGTTCAATAGCAAATTTGGGAGATATTTCTTTGTCTCTTTGCGATTTGTTTGAAGTTATGAATACTCATCATCTTAATACTGTTGTAATGCCTTTTTTGGGATGCGGTATAGGACGAGTAAAACCAAAAGAATTTGAAAATCTTTTGTATAATTTTCGAACAAAGCATGATATTTCTGTTCTTTTAGTTGAATATTGTAATTATTCATTAGTTTCAAAGAAATAAAATGAATTTATAATCAAAATTTTCATTTTTTCTTAAAAAATATCTAAGTTTTAATTTTACCTTGCTAGATAAAAATGTTAACAAAGTGATTCGTTCATCTTCCCATACACTTAAGTATGCAAATCGAGATAAAATCGATTTGTACTGGAAGATTATTAAGGATTATAAAGAGTTGCTTCAGTTATATCTTCATAAAATTCATGATGGTGAATTACCATTGAAACAAAATCTTTCAAGTAAGTTTTGCCCACAATTAAATGATATTTCTAATAGTAGATGGAGAGCGTTATGTTATCGAGAGGCCTCACAGATTTACCGTTCGCAAGTTACTTTACTTAAGAAAAAAAGAATTAAGAAGATTACTGAGTCAGTAATTAAATCCCATAGTATTAATCTTAACTATATGCTATGGGATATTGAAGAGGATAAGACTAAGGAGTTTGACTGTTTCATCAAGATATTTTCACCATATTTTCAAGAGACAAAACATCGAGCTATACTACTTAAACTTCCAATCAATCATCATCGAGTAAGTTTGAGGTTCAAAAATAATGGTTGGAAATTAAAAAATAGTTTCATGCTGTCTGATAATTTCTCGTTGAAATTATTTTGGGAAAAAGAAGAAGCTGAAAAGAAAAAGAATAAATTATCAGCAGGAGTTGATTGCGGTTACAAGAAACTACTCGCATGTAGTGACGGAAAGGTTTACGGCAAAGAATTAGAAGGAATCTATGAAAAGATTTCTCGTAAGAAACAACGGTCTAAAGCTTTCAAACGTGCATTAATTGAAAGAGATCAAGCAATCAACCGAACCGTTAAAAAGTTTTATAATGAGCATAAAGATTGTGGGCAGATTATAGTTGAGAATCTTAAGAACGTAAAACGAGGTAAAAAATTTTCCAAAAAGTTTAACAACAAGTTACAAAGGTGGAGTTACACTAAAGTAATGAATAAGTTAGGTAGATTTAGTGAAGAAGAAGGTTTCTTACTCATTAAAGTTCCTCCTGCTTATACATCTCAACGATGCCACGTTTGTAATACTGTTGATAAGTCAAGTCGACAAGGTGAAGTATATCACTGTAGGACTTGTGGAGGAACATTTGATGCTGATATTAATGCTGCTATCAATATCCTTCGCTTGGGAGTATATGGTCCCCATGATAAAATAAGTTAATTTTCAATGAATTTCATTGAAAATTAGCAACTATGCAGGAAATTAATCACCTTTAAAAGAATAGTAAAAGTTTATTATTTTAATATGCTTGATTATCCTAAATGGCTTTGGACGCGCAATCAAAAAGCATTTCTTGAAAATTATTATCATACTTTAATTCCTTCTGATGGAGAAATAACAATTGATGAAAAAGCCAAGTTTTGGTTAATAAGAAACGGTCAGACTGAAATTAAATTAAGCGTTAATAAATTCAAAGAAATTGGAGTTAATTGGGATAAAGAAAGTATTAAAAATCAATTTGTAATACTTAACGAATACAAATATTTGGACGAAAATCAAAAAATTAAAATTTAAAAATATATGAGAATTATTGGACGTTTGGGACGTGTTTTGTTTGGCTGGCTTAATCTTGGTGTAAATTCACTTGAAAGTAAGAATGTTGATGCCCTCATTGCATCTCTCGAAGATGAAAAGAGCAAGGCTGAACAAGAAATTTATGAACGATTGGTTGCTGTAAAGACTACAGTAAACAATATGACTAAAAATGTAAAGAGTCTTAAGCAAAAGGTTCAAGTTCTCAATGAACGAGCTATTCTTGCTCTCAAGAATGGCAAGGAAAGTCTTGCTGCCGAATTTTCTCTTCAATATGAAAATACTAAGGCACAGCTTGATATGGCTGAAAAGGCTCTTGAAGAAGCAACTGCAACTTATGATAAGTTGATTAGTAATCAAAGAGCTGTTCTCAATTCTTATGATTCTCGAATTGAACAGATTAAGTTGAAGGCTGCATCTGCTGCTATGAAGGAAGATCTTGCTGCTTTGAAGGATATTGCTAATATTTCAGGCAAAAATGATTTTAACGGGATGCTGGCAGATGTAGATAAGATTCTTGAAAAGAAAGATTCTAAGGCCGATGCTTCAATTGAAGTAAGCGGAACTCTTAATGATACTAAAGATGAAATGAATGAATTTATTGAATCTGTATCTAAAGAAGATGCTCTTGCCCGTTTGAAGGCTCGTGTTGCTGAGAGTTAGTGAAACAAGCAATTTTCAAACTTATTGATCGACTTGGTAATGGTAAAACTTACCAAGTCGATTTATTTGAAGAAGAATTCTTTGAAGATCCTGCTTACAGGACTATTGAAGATTTTAAACATGCTTTTACAATTTACTCTCCATTTGCCAATAAAAGCAAAATCATTAAAGTAAAGAATGGCCTTAATGAAAGGTATTTTACTTGGTGGAATACTTTAGGAATAGCTTCATTTGACCACTTTATTGATATAAATCAATCTTTTTTAATTGAAGTAGAAGTAGATCATCATAGAGGAATTTATTCCAGAGATCTTGAGAATCTTGTCAGAGAGGCTTTTTTAAAAAACAATTTAATTGTTGATAGATTTACAGTTATAAGTTTTAATCAAGCAAATTTTAAAGCTTATTCTGTCGATTTAAACAATGATACTCAATATATTTTATTTGGCCCTAAAGTTAATGAGAACTTAAAATTACTTTTACTAAAAATTGAAGAAGCTATCCCAGTAGCATTTATTGAAACAATTAACAAATTGACAATGGATTTAATCACATATCAAATATAAACTATGGCACTAAAAATTGATATTGAAGACCTTGAGATGATTCTTGCGGCTTCTAAAGTACCTCAGGATAAACAAAAAATTATTTTGGAGGAAGCAAAGGCTCTTGTTGAGCAAGAGAAAGAATTGACTGAAAAGAAAAATCGAGTTAAAAATCGATTTCTTGTAATGCCGATTGTTTTGGATGATACAGAAGTCGAACAATTTCAAGATCGTTCTTATGTAATTATTCAAGCTCCTGAGGAACTTAGTGATTCAGAAGTTCAGTTGGCAGTTGAACGAAATCTTATCGATGTTGTGAAGTCTCAACGAGGTAAAAAATATAATATCACTACAGTTTCCAATGCTATTTCTAAGATAAAGGCAAAGGATTTAGTTGTGGGGGATTATAAGATTAAGTTAAAGACCAAGATTCCAGTGGTTGGAATTCCAGTTACTAATAATATTTCTGTATAACATTAATATTAGTCACATTAAAAAATAAAAAGAAAATAAAACATGAAGGATTTTTTTGCAGCTCTATTTCTAATTATTGCCGTTGTTGCGGCTATTATTTTTGCCGTTAATTTTTCAAATGAAAAAATCGATGGCGGTTACGCAGGTTATGTTTATTCCGAACCTATATTTGGTTCGAAGGAATTTAAGCAAGTAATTAAAGGACCCGGTAGTACAGGTATGGTATGGAGGCAGAATTCTATTAAGATTTGCGTAACTCCTTATACTCAGACTGAAACTTTTGATGATGTTCGTAGTTCGGACCAGCTTAAGATGAAGGCTGAATCTTATCTTGTTTATCGTATCGACAGTGAAAAAGTAAAGGAATTTGTTGAAAATTATGGAGCTATCTCTGAAACAGCTCGAAGCCCGGAAGCTATTGCTCAAGATGCTTACGCTTCATTTATTCAGCAACCTTTCCGTACCGAAGTACGATCTGCTATTGCTAAGTTTAAAGGTCTAGAAGCTCCTTCTAGGATTCCGGAAATCACCAAGATGGTAGAAACTAACCTTAAGAAGCAACTTAATGGCACTCCATTTATTGTTGAAAGTGTAACTATTGGTTCCACTATTCCACCTGAATCGGTGACTCTTGGTATTACTAAGAAGGTTGAGGCTACTCAGGAATATGAACGCCAGGCTACCCAGCTTGAAATTGCAAAACGTTCTGAAGAGATTGCTAATGCAGAAGGCCGGGCAATTGCCAATAAGATGGCTGCTGAAGCTCAAGGTAAACTTCTTCAGGCTAAAGCTGAATCTGATGCTGCAAGGTATCGCCGAGAACAAGAGTCTTTAGCCATGCTTGCTCAAAAGAAAAATGAAGCAGAAGCTCTTCTTGCTATGAAGACTGCAGAAGCTCAGGGTAAGAAGCTTGAAGCTGAAGCAATTCGAGAATTGAATGCAGCAATGGGAAGTAATTATGCTCGAATTAAGTTTTTTGAATCTTTCAAAGATATTAAACTTCCTTCAATGCTGATTATGGGAGGAGCCAATCAAAATGATGGTTTGTTTAAGGTTCTGAATATTGCGGATTTTAAACCTGCTGGTAATTAATTAACAAATAAAGAAATTCCGCCTAATTTAATATTAGGCGGAATTTCCATTTATATTGATATGAATATTTTTAGTTTTGAATATGGCGATTTGTCCGGAGATGGACATGATGAAAGAGATATAGTATGGTTAAAGACTGATCTTACTAAAGAAGAATTTGAACAATGTTTAGATGGCATTAAATCTGAATTGGGATTTGATTTTAATGATAATATTTTTGCCGCCGGTGAAGATGATATTCTTCCGCCTGAACTAATTGATTATCTTAAAGAAAATAAATTTGACCTCATAGAAAATATTTTACAGGGACAGACAGATAACGTTCATTTTATATTGGACTTTTTTATACCTCTTATTATTTTCCTTGTAAAGCAAGTATATGAAAGCGGCATCCTGGTCAGACTATTTTCCTTGAAGAAACACCAAATCCTCTTCCTAATATAAGCCGGTTCTGGGGTTATGGATTATTCACTTGGGGTTAAATTATTAGTAATATTTCTTCTGTCTTCCTGCTCTTGCTGCCAGAAAGGATATTTTCCCGTTCAATATAAGCATCCTCCTTGCAGTAATTCCATATCTTTCGAAGATTTAGATTCAAATTGCGGGCAGAAATTTATTAATTCGTGCTATAATAATTGTAAATCATGATTCAACAAAACATTTATATGGGAAATGAAGGTAGGAAGAAACTACTCAATGGTGTAAAGAAACTTGCCAATGCAGTTTCTTCGACGCTCGGGCCTGGCGGTAGAAATGTAATATATCGAATGGGTAATGCGACATATATTACAAAAGACGGCGTTACAGTGGCTCGTCATGTAAATCCGCCTGATGTACTTGAAAAAATGGGTGCAGATATTATTCGTCAAGCATCCGAGCAATCAGCGCAACAGTCCGGTGATGGCACTAGTACCAGCGCAATCCTCACTGAGGCTATTGCATCTGAAGGCATGAAGCTGATTGAAACAGGTTATAATCCGATTTCAGTTCAACGCGGAGTTATCTCAGCCGCAAAGACAATTGCCAACTATATTAAAGAAAATATTAAGCAGGAATGTTCTCCAGAACAGATTCACCAAATTGCTTTAGTTTCTACCAACTGGGATAAAGAAATTGCACATCTTGTTTCTGAAGCTGTTGAAAAAGTAGGTTTGGATGGTTCCATTACTATTAATAACAGCAGGAGCAATGAATCTTCTTCTCAGTTTATTGCAGGTTTACGAGTTCCTCGAGGCTGGATGAGTTCTTATTTTGTCAATAATACGACTAAACAAGAATGTATTCTTGAAAATCCCTTAATTCTTTTATCTGGAATTAAATTGACAAATAATCAGCAAATTATGCCTATTCTTCAGAAAGTCTTTAATACTAAAGAACTTCGCGGAAGGCCTTTGTTTATTATCGCTCCGGATATTGAATCCGAAGTTCTTCAAACTCTTGTCATTAATAAGATTAAAGGCATTATTAACATTTGTGCCATTAAGTGTCCAGGATATGGAGACGGCATGAAGAGGGAAATGGAAGATCTTGAAATTACTTTAGGAGGTACATATTTTACTGAACTTCTTTCACGTGATTTTAATTCTATTAGAGAGGAAGATTTTGCCACCTGTGAAAAGATTGTTTGTGATAAACGATATACAACTTTCTTAAAAGGCGGAGGAAATCCTCAAAGGCTTAAAGAACATATTGATTTGCTTAAGGAGGAACGAGATAATTGCAGTCCCGGCACATGGGAAGAAGATGTGCTTAATAAGCGAATTGCCAAGCTTGCCCAAGGAGTATGTGTTCTTAATATCGGAGGTAATTCTGAATCTGAATTAAATGAAATTAAGGACCGGGTAGATGATGCGGTATGTGCCTGTCAAGCAGCTTTACGATCCGGAGTTATTCCAGGGGGAGGATCTGTTCTTGCTAAGATTAAAGAGAATAAGTCTATTAAGTTTGAAACAGGGGATGAATCTTTTAATGCTGGTATTAACCTGATGCGAAAGGTTCTTGACATTCCTCTTAAGACTCTTCTTGAGAATGCCGGAGTTGAACGGCCGGATGTTATCATCGAAAAGGTCGCAAAAGCTAAAGGCAGTATTGGGTTTGATATTAAGACGCAAAAGTTAGTAGACATGTTAGAAGCGGGAATTATTGATCCATTTAGTGTATGTCGTTGCGCAATTGAAAACGCCGCTGCATCGGCAGGTTTGATTCTAACAACAGAAACATTTTTGGTTGATGAACAATCTGAAAAGTGATTTGTAATCATGATAACCGAAAATCCTCAGGTCTTAATTGATCTGAGGATTTTTTATTTTTGAATAAAAACTATTATGCCCAACAGAATAACCACTGAAATTTTTATTGACAGGGCTAGAAAAATACATGGAGACTTTTTTGATTATTCTGAAGTAAATTATAAAAATGCTTATAGTTCTATAACTGTTATTTGCCCGGTTCATGGACCTTTCCAACAAAGAGCCGGAGCCCATTTACGAGGTCAGGGATGTTTTAAATGTGCAGTTGATGCAAAATCTTTAACGACTGAGAAGTTTATAAAGAAAGCAAGAGAGGTTCATGGGAACAAATATGATTATTCTAAAGTAAACTATAAAAATAATCATGCAAAAGTACCTATTATTTGCCCTGTTCATGGACCTTTTCAGCAATATCCCATCAATCATTTAAGGGGGCATGGATGCAAAAGTTGCGTAGGATTGGAGCGTTTAACCACAAAAGAATTTATTAACCGTGCTCAAAAAGTGCATGGACATAAATTCGATTATTCGAAAACAATTTATATTAATGCAGAAACAAATGTGATTATTATTTGTCCTGTCCATGGTAAATTTGCTCAAATGGCGTATAATCACTTAACTGGGCGGGGATGTTTAAAATGTGCCCTTCATGAAAAGAAATCTAAGGGTGAAAAGGAGTTATGCGATTTTATCAAATCAATTTATCCTGGAGAAATTCTCGAAAATACAAGAAAATTTATTGGTCGAAAAGAATTGGATATTTATCTTCCTGAATTAAAACTTGCCCTTGAATATAATGGCGAATACTGGCATAAAATACATGAAGAAAAAGAACCTGGCTATCATGAAAATAAAAGGCAACTTTGTAAAGATGCCGGAATCACTTTAATTGAAGTTTGGGACAGCCAATGGAAAACTAATGCAGAAACCATTAAAAAAGAAATATCTGAACACCTCCAGAAAATTAGAGAAAAATTATAGTAATTTTGTTATTGTAATTTAAGCATGAAGGTTTTTGAAGAGAATAAAAGTATTTGCGGAGGTATAGCCGAACAGGTCAAACAGTCTATCTCGGCCGAGCGCGTAGGAATGGCAATTTCTATTTTGCGCGATAGGATCTATTCAGACAAATTTAAGGCAACACTTTTTGAAACGTTAAGCAATGCTTTGGATGAACATGTAAAATATGGCATTAAAAGGCCTGTTTCTATTCATCTTACAAAAAATGAACTTTCTATTCGTGATTTTGCCAGGGGTCTTAGCAAAGAAGATACTTTTCAAGTTTTCTTTCAATATTTTGAATCTACTAAGAATCAAGAAAATACATCCATTGGAGGATTTGGAATCGGGTCTAAGGCTCCTGCGGCATATACGGGCCTTTATTTGGTAATTTCTCGATTTGAAGGAACAAAATATACATTTTCTTCAAGTATTGATGGTAATGATTCTATTGCTTCTTTAATTCATTCTGAACCCTGTGATTTGAATGATACAGGTATTGAAGTAAAGATTCCTCTTAACAATTCTGATGATTATTACAAGTTCCTTGATTTAATCAAGGATGCATATATTACTTTTGGCTTCAATAGTGATGAACCTGTCATTGAACTTAGGAGTTATCCGGAAAAAATAGACATTGAAGACGTACCGGAGGATAAATGGGAAAATTATGTCCCTTACGAAAAAACCCCAAGATTTGCAAAGTATCGAGATAAAGAATTTCTTGACAAATCCCGAGTTCTTTATATTAAAGATACAGTTTTGCTGATTCCGAATAACCGGTCTTCTAATACTTTTTATTCTTCATTTTTTAAGAGCTGTAATTATTATGCTTATGATGGAGATAACATTTACAAGATTGATATTCCTAATGAAATCTTTAATGAATATAATATCATTAAAAATGCTTGTACCGTTCTTTTATTTTTTAAACGCGGTGAAATTCCGATTTCTCCTACCAGAGAATCGATTGAAATAAACAATTTCACAAATGATTGGATTAAGGGTAAATTTAAAATCATTAATAAAAATTATGAAAAGACTATTAATGATTATGTCGATAAACTTATTGACAGTGATTTACTTTGTTCAGATATTATCAATAAAGCTAACTCAAAAAGTACTTTATTTTATCGAAATAGTTCAATTATTAAATGGCCGGATTGCTATTTGAATACTGTTTGCTCAGTTGCAAAAAATTATTATGCAGGTTCAGGCAATATTACTAATATTAATCTTAAAACGAAAAGCCTTTATTCAAATCTGACCATTAAGAAGTTTGACGGTGAAATAATCTTTATCGTTCAAGATAAAGATCCTATCAAGCTTCCTTATGGTGAAATAATTAATGCCCTTTATAATTATCTTGTTCACCTTAGGGGGAATGATTATCGAGCAGAAGTCTTTGATCTTCGAAGAACTCATATTTTTTGTTTTGTTAAAGATGAAGAAGAAAAAGCAAATTTCCTTAATTTAAGGACGGCCTTTACTTTTAACGACAAGCCGTGCTTTAGGCAAAATATCGATTGGTTTAATTATTCTGATATTGTTAAGCATTCAACATATGTCAGGCCTAAAAGAATAAAGTCTTCAGATGGTGAAGCGGTAGTTCTCCGGGATTATTATACCGGTGAAATTATTGATGAGAAAGAATACAAAAATACGTTAGTATTTTATCCTTCAATGCGCATGAATAATGATAACTACCTTAATTCTTATTTGGCCTTTTGTACAAATTTCGTTAATTATAATAGTCCGACGCAGCTTTATCAGTCTCATCTTTGTACAGATTTTGGCATTAAACGAATAGCAAAGCTTTATAAAAACCATTACGATAAATTTGTTTCTCTCGGGTGCATTTCAGCTATAGAAATTAAATGGAAAGAAACCTATATTGAATATTGTAAAAAGCATAAACTCGTTTATCTTCCAGATCAAATCATTAATATCTGCAGGATTTATGATATTGATTTTAAATCTGTAACAGGATATACAGCTCCAAAAATTTCTGCATCGACTCCTGATTATCCGGTTATCTCTACAAGATATGAAATTAATCTTTATAGAGGAGGATTTAACCGATTCATAATGGATAGATTTGATCTTTCAATTTTAGCAAATCAATGTTATAATATTCAAAGAGAGTTTGATGCTGAAATTAAAAAGCTTTCAGATAAAGAAATATTGAATTTCTTTTATACTATGTCATCAGTTTGTTTGGATAATATTTCAACCAATAATATTATGACTTCTTCTGTAAAAGAAAAAATACAAGCGGTTTTAAATGGTGCAGGATTTCAAACAAAAGATAAAGTTAAATTAACCTTTAAGCGAATTCTCAAAAAACTCAACTATAAACTATATTAATTAAACAAAATATGAATTCTATTCCATATATTATGAATGCCTCAGGCTGGACCTTCTTTGTTGATGGTCGAGCAGTTAAGATTACTCCCGATGATGTTCGCTATACTGATATTGTCGATGCGGTAATGGCCAATGATGAAAAAACTCTTCTCAGGCTTCTTAAGGAAAATACCACTTCTTATATCATTAATTCCGTTTCTGAAACAATTAAAGATTACGATAATCTCCAATTTGTTGAACGAGATGAAAATGGTGTAATTACTACTATTGCTTCTTATAAGACTCAGATTCTTCCCAAATGTCTTCAAAAAAAGCTTATTTCTCTTTGGAAGTCTGGTTGTACTGATTTTACCCATTACTTTAAGTTTATTGATAACTTGATGGCTAATCCTTCCGAAACTTCTAGAGAAGAGCTTTATGACTTCCTTTTTTATCAGGAATTGCCTATTACTTCCGAAGGTACCTTTATTGCCTATAAGGGTGTTGGAGAAGATATGTATTCGCTTCGTGGTAATGCCGAAACCAGAGTGCTTCAAGGTAAAGTAAACGGGCATTACCAAATTCGAAATAATCCCGGCGATGTCATTGAAGTAGTAGTTGCAGATGTTGATGCAAATCGAAATAACTGGTGTAGTGCCGGATTGCATGTTGGATCTTATGATTATGCTAAGGGTTTTGGAAAGCGCGTAGTTGCGGTAGAAGTTAATCCTCAAAATGTTGTTTCAGTTCCTACTGATTGTGAATGTCAAAAATGCCGTGTAAGTAAATATAAAGTTCTTAATGAAATTAAGGAAGCTTATACTTCTCCTGATGTAGAAGTTGATGGCATTGACGTTAAGGAATGTTCCAAGGATCGTACTCCGGTTAATGTTGAAGCTTCTGATCGGGGAATAATTGATGAAATGTGCAGCCCTGCCAACATTTCCAAGACTCGGGAAGCTATTGAACGAAATATTCAGAATCATTTTGTTAATAGGGAAGACGGTACTCTGTCTCCAGTTTTTCTGGGAGGACCCACTATAATTCAAGGAACTAATATTGCCCAGCTTTGCGGCAGTGTTGGTCGAAAGAATAAGATCTCTCGAGCTACCATGCTGGCTTTGGTCCTACGTTTAGGATATTCGGTGTCTACAGCTCCAGGCTCAATTAGCCGGTTTATTGTAACTCTTTAATTTTTAAGCAAAAATCGCATATATGTCAAATAATGGCATATATGCGATTTTTTATTTATGGTAAAGTTTACAACTGAAAAGTTTATTGAAAAAGCCATAAAAAAGCATGGTCCTGATAGGTATGACTATTCTCTATCAGTTTACCAGGGTTCTAAAGCCAAGCTTATAATAAAATGTAATAAATGTGGTCATACCTTTGAACAAGCTGCATATATGCATTGGTATGGACATGGCTGTCCAAAATGTGCAGTAACAAAAAATGCAGAAAAATCGAGATTAACTCTTCAAGAATTTATACAAAAAGCTGAATCTGTTCATGGCAAAGGAATTTATGATTATTCTTTTGTCAACTATATTAATAATGATACTAATGTTAAAATCAAATGTCTTTATCATGATAGTATATTTGAGCAAAAAGCTGGAAATCATTTAAACGGTGCAGGCTGTCCAGAATGTGGAAAGGAACGTCAGCATTTATCAATAGATGAATTTATTAAAAAGGCAGAAGAAATTCATGGAAAAAATCGATTTGATTATTCTTCAACCCTTTATAAGGGTTATCTTATAAAAGTTACTATTAAATGTAATAAGTGCGGCCATATTTTTAAACAAACACCTAAACAGCATCTTAAAGGTGTTGGATGCATTAAATGTCGAAATTTAAATCGTATATCTACTTTACAAGCTTTTATTAAAAAAGCTGAAAAAGTACATGATAAAGATAGGTATGATTATTCGTTATCTGCTTATAATCATTCTCATAAGAAAATTATAATTAAATGTAATAAATGTAATTATATTTTTAAACAAGCTCCTTATGCTCATTTAAGCGGAAGAGGTTGCCCTAATTGTGCCATTGCGATACAACGTTCTAAGGGTGAAAAAGAGCTTTGCCAATATATTAAATCTCTTTATTCTGGCAAGATTTTAGAAAATACTCGAAAATTTATTGGCGGAAAAGAATTGGACATTTATCTTCCCGAACTTAAATTAGCTTTTGAATATAATGGTGAATATTGGCATCAATTTCACGAAGAGAAAGAACCAGGTTATCACAAGAATAAACGAAAAGCTTGTAAAGAAAATGGTATCAAATTAATTGAAGTTTGGGAAAATGATTGGAAAAAGAACAATCAACAAATTAAAGATTTAATTTCTAAGCACTTACAAATATAAAGGCTATTTTTATAATATAAATATGGATTATCGTTATTTTACTTCAAAAAAACATATCAATCAAATTAGAAATTTCCTTCACCGCCGGTGTAGTGAAACTTATAGTTGGGAATGTCTGGGTACAATGTCAGATGCCGAATGCTTTAATATTTTGGAAAATGTTTTTGGTTTAATTCCTCTTATTGAGTTTAAAAATCAAATCTATAACAATGATATTAAAAAGATTTATTTGATTGATTCACATGGTAATATTGTGCTTATTTTGAATTCAGATAAATAGTAAAAACCTTTGAGGATTCGGTCATTTATCCTCATATTATCCAGTTTGCTATCGTATAGCTTCTGGACAATCGTATTATGACTACACAATCATTAAAAAAGACGGCTGTTGTCTTTATACTCAGCTTTTCCATCGTATCTGGATTTGCTTATCATAATCAAACAACAGGTTCGCTTCAGGCTCAAGTTTTGGAAACTAAACTTGAACTTAAAACGAAAGAAGAACAATATAAGAAAGAAATTAATAATCTTAAAAATCTTCTTCTTTCTAATAAATCTACCCTTGCTCAACGAGATAAACAAATTAATAAAATCTCAAAAGCTAAAAAAGAGCTGGAAATTAAACAAAAAGACTTACTTACTTTAGAGTCGGAAGTTTCTGTCCTTAAGTCTGAAATTAAGAGATATGAGTCCAAAATTACTAAAGATGATGCTCCTGATCTCAAGGACACTTCAGTCATTTCTAAGATTGATGTAAATGTCGTTAATGAGAAGTTTAAGGGAGGAGTTCTTGAAGGCAAAGGAGAATTAATGGTTCAGATTGCGGAAGCTAATTCTATTTCGCCTCATTTCTTTTGTGCCCTTATCGCTCTTGAATCTGGATATGGAAAAAGCAAATTAGCAAGAAGCAAGAATAATTTGGGCGGTATTAAAGGCTCTAAAAATGCTTACAGGTCATTTGAATCTGTGGACGAGTGCCTTATATATATGGGTAAGTTGCTTCGAGAGAAATATCATGAAAAGGGTTTGATTGATATTAATAAAATTCAAAAACGGTATGCTCCAAGCTGGGATGCAGCCGGAAATCGTTACTGGGTAAAAAATATTCAGTCCCTGATGAAGAAAATTCATTTGGACGCATTGAGTTAAAATGGATAATTTCTTTCTTCATATTTTTTACAATATCTCAATTTGCTGGAAAGCCGAATGTACAAATGAGACTTCGGCAATCATTTATGCTTATAAAAACAGGTTTAATAATCGCTCATTCTATAGATTATTCGCAACCATGCCTCGCACCAATGTCAGAGCTGCCTTAACCCTAAAAGATTTTTCTGAAGTGCAACAAACAATTCAAGATATTCAAGATAATAAAACTTGGGTTAAATTAAAAACTTATTAAGTTCAGAGACTTTACCATGAGAAAAGAAATTACTAAGGAAGAATATAAGCATATTGCTAAAGATATAGAAAGCCTTATTCGAGTTATTGGGGCGAAGATAGCTAATAGCAAAATGGTTATTGGAGAACGGTTTGACATTGATATGGCATTAGATAAGCTTAAAGCAGCTTCTGAATATGTCAAATCGATTATCATGATGAAGATTTAATAAAAAACTCACCAGAACTTAATCTGGTGAGTTTTTTAATTTTAAGCGCCCATTCTTAAACGATATACAAGCTGGGATTCGGCAGCTTTAATATCATCAAAAATTGATTGAAGCTGCGTAAATTCTCCGGTAATCTTTGCAACTTCATTATTAAAGTTTACAAATTCATCTTCCACAAAAGAAATCATAATATCTTCAGGAACAATCTTGTTATTAATGGTTGTAGTAATCGCAGATTCCCTTCCATAAATTCCAAGGGCACATTCTACATATTCATCAAAAGAATCTTTAAAAGCATCATAAGCCTGGTCCAAAGCCATGTGCTTAGAATAGGAATGAGTACTCCAGTGCAAGACTTTGCACATATTCAAAATATTATTGAATAACGATAAATTAATTCGTTTCATTATGTTTTGTATTTAGGATTCCGTCTGGCGTATTAATAAATATCTTTATGAATAGCACAGACGGGTATTTTGATGTAACGGCAAATAGAACTAAGATTGTGACTGTTCCGGACGGATATGAAGTTCGTCTTCATAAGATTGGTTCTTCCGAGGATATTTTTCCTAATGGCCTTAGTACAAAAGATATTAAAGATTTAAACAATACGTTAGTTGTTGATCTTAGTACTCCAGGTACAATTGATTTAAAGGGTACTTTACTTTCCAATGGTCAGCCTCTTCTTACTATGGATGGAGTTGATACAGAAATTGATAAAAAGATTACTGCTCTTAATCTTTCTGGAACTTATGCCACCAAGGCTGCTTTAACGACTGTTGAAACAACCGCCAATGCGGCTGCTCCTCAGTCCACAACTTATACCAAGACTGAATGCGATAATAAGTTTACTCAAACAGCATAGGTTAATAGCCAAATTGATGCTAAAATTGCAGAGCAGAATATTCCAACAACCTATGCTACTATTACATCTTTAAATGCAGTAAAGGCGACTGCAGACGCTGCTGCTCCTCAGTCCACAACTTATACTAAGACTGAATGCGATAATAAATATGCTCCCAAATCTACTACCTATACAAAAACTGAAGTTGATACAAGTCTAAGTTCTAAAGCTAATTCAGCAGATGTTTATACTAAGACCGAGTCGGATAATAAATATGCAACTAAGACTGAGGTAACCGCTATTAAAACCACTGCAGATGCAGTTGCACCGCAAGCTACAACCTACACAAAAACTGAATGTGATGGTAAATTTGCTTTGCTGACTACTGCTTATACAAAAACTGAGTCAGATAATAAATATGCCCTTAAGACAGATCAGTCTATAACTTCTACATCTGATAAAGTTCAGATATGTAATACTAGCCAGCAAGTTGCAAACGCATCTGCTGTTACAGTCGTTAATGGCGGCCTGATATTCCAAACTGACGGTAAAGTTTTTATCGGGGTTAACGATACCTGGGTTCAATTAGGAGTTCCTATTTCTTAAGATTTTCTGTTTCAGTGATTATATGAATCCCGGATTTCGTTAAGAGATTCGGGATTTTTTATTATAAATCTTCTAAAATTATTTTTATGAACTCTTTAATTTTTATC
>ERZ779866.2296-NODE-2296-length-17462-cov-3.920607_pt1 | contig 17462 bp, 22 predicted proteins | sample MGYA00511248_ERZ779866 | MGnify/ENA primary metagenome ERZ779866 (study PRJEB29588, sample SAMEA2155758) | human gut metagenome | biome: human gut; feature: human-associated habitat; material: faeces | place: Denmark | collected 2008/2010 ... | reverse complement strand
TATTTTAAACAATAAAACCTCAATCAAAGAAATAAAAAGATTAAAAATAATAAAAAGGAGAAAATTAATGAATGAATTTGAAAAAAGTGTATTTGATACACTAAGTGCTGTAGATGTATCCGCTAAAATAAAAACAAAAAATGGATTTAACTATTTGTCGTGGGCATCTGCTTGGGCAGAAGTTAAAAAGAAATTCCCGGATGCTACATATAATATCAAACCACAGGTTATGGATAGTGATGGAAATACGAGATTTTGGCATGATGATGGAAAAACTGGTTGGGTTGAAGTTGGGGTTACTATTTGTGGTAATGAGATTATTGAAGTCTTATCAATTATGGATTATAGAAATCAGGCTATTCCAGCTGATAAAATCACCAGTGTTGAAGCAAATAAATCATTAAAACGCTGTTTGGTTAAAGCTTGTGCTTTACATGGACTTGGCATTTATATCTATGAGGGAGAAGATTTGCCAGAGGAAATTTCAAAGCTTATTGAGCTAAAAGAGAGTATTAGAGACCTTGTTACTAAAAAAGTCAAATTATCTGAAAGAGCGAAAGAAAAAGTTGCTGAACTTTGTAAGGCAGCAGAGAAACAGGCAAATCCTGCCCTTTCTGATGATTTAATAACTGGTAACTACAATAATATTGAAAATGCTAATGTGCTTTCAACTCTTGAAAAGCAGCTTTTGGCAGTAAGAAAGTAAGAGGTAATAAATATGGGATTTAGACAAGGAGCTTATGCAAAAATTTGGACTGTTGAAAATAAAGGGAATTATTCTGTTTGTAATCTCAGTATAAGCAAAAAAAACAGAGACACAGATGAATATGAAGTTGAATTTCAAGACGGATTTGTTCGTTTTGTAGGTAATGCACATAATGATATTTCTAATATTGAGATACCAGCTAATGGTCTCTCAATAAAAATTGAAAATTGTGATGTAACTACTAAATATGATGCAGATAGAAAGAAACTTTATATAAATTATGTAGTATTTGGATTTGAAATTCCTGAAAATAATATAAAAGGCTCAACTAATAAATCTGGGGTTGAATCCAAGAGAAATACTAAAATAAAACAACATGAGCCAAAAACAAATGAATATGAAGAAGATGACTATGACCTTCCTTTTTAAAATGATGAAAATTAAGAGGTAATAAAAAATGGTAAATCAAGCTAATATAAAAAAATTTGAAAAAATGTTAACCCAATTTAATAGAAACGGTATGAAGAATCTTATCGAATACATTAGAAAGTCAGATTTTTATACTGCTCCTGCTAGTACAAGATTTCATGCTTGTCATGAGGGTGGGTTACTTGAACATAGCTTAAATGTTGCTGATTGCCTCTTAAAGAAACTCGACAATCCTATTTGGGCTAATATTTTAAATGAAGTTGGGCAGGAAAGCATTATTATTTCTGCTCTACTTCACGATATTTGCAAATCAAATTTTTATATTGTTGAGTTTAAAAATAAAAAGGTTTACAGTGACCACGGAAAAAAGAGCGATAGTAATGGTAGATATGATTGGGAAACTGTTCATGGCTATATGATAGATGATAAAATCCCTTATGGTCATGGTGAGAAATCTGTAATGATGATTGAGGAATTTATGAAATTAAAGCCAGTTGAAAGATATGCCATTCGTTGGCATATGGGATACACAGAACCTAAAGAAAATTGGAATACGGTATCTTTAGCAATTAAGAAATATCCGTTAGTTCTCGCAATTCATGAAGCTGACCTCGAATCTACCTATTTAATTGAGGAGGAAGAATAAGAGATGTCTAAAAAAACTGGCATTAAAACTTGTCGCTATAAACAGTGCAAGTACGCAACCAAAGATATTGATGTTACAAAAGATGAATATGTTGCCAAAGGTAATATGTACTATCACAAAGATTGCTATAAGGCTAAAGTAAACGGTGATTGGAAAGATGAAAATACAAAAAAAGACCTTCAGTTTATTAAAACATTATGGTTAGAAAATATTAGTAAGACGGTTGTGTATAGTCAGTTGTTCCGTACTCTTAATGACCTTCTCGCAAGAGGTGTTGAATCCGACTATCTTGTGTTTGCATTACAGTATTGTATTGAACACAAGTTTAATTTAAACTATCCTGCTGGTTTTCCTTACTTTGTAGACAAAAAAGAGATTAAAGAGGCATACGCAAAAAAGAAAAATACTTCAAGTGGATATAATAAAAATTCATTTGTAGCAATTGAAACTGATGATGCTGCTCCCAAGTTCTCCTTCAATAAAAAACTAAATGGATTTCAAAGTATTTTAAAAAAATAACGATTAAGGAGGTAAGTGATGGATATTGCAGAACTTTCGGATATTCAATCTGAAAGCGGTGTAATAGGTACATTGATTTATCATCCAGAGTTTATTTCACATACAGATTATTTAAAACCAAATCATTTTTTTGGTACGGAAAATGGCTGTATTTATTGGTCAATACAAGAACTTTATAAAGAAGGCATTACCAATATTGATGCTTATAACATTTCAAATAAGATACAAAGCCATCAAGGAGTGCAGAAAACTATTGAAAAGTATAATCTGCCTTCAGTCCAAGAATTTGTTGAGCTTTATAAAGAGACAGCAAGGCACACTCTGGAAGAATATCAAATGCTTGCCGAAAATATTATTACGCTTGCTTTTAAGCGAGATTTGGTAAAAACATTTAATCAAATAAGTGCAAATTGTTATAGACCTGAATTCACACTTGATAAATTAAACAGTACAGTTTATTCTGAACTGGATAAATTAACACAACAATATATTGTAACAAATGAAATTCATACTGTTGGTGATGATATTGACAATATATGGAATGACATAGTTAGTAGAAGAACATCAGATGGTATGTATGGTATTCCATCAAAATTCCCATCATTTATTGATTACTTTACATATGAACCCGGAGAACTTGTAGTTATCCAGGCAAAGTATAAACAAGGTAAGTCAGTTTTTCTTATGAATGAAGTTGTTCATAAACTGAAAAATGGTATTCCTACTTTAGTTATAGACAGTGAAATGCCGACGAGACTTTATACAGAAAGACTATTATCTCATTTAACAGGTATTGAAATGAAACGCATAAAAAATGGCAGATATAGCAATGAAGAAGCAGAAACAATCCAGAAATGGATAACGTGGTTAAAAGAACAGCCATTTGTACATATTTACAGTCCGAATCTAATAATGGAGCGTTTATATTCAATTTGCAAAATGCTTCAAAATAAAATGGGTCTTGGATTTGTTGTATATGATTATTTGAAAAGCAACGAAACATCTTCAAGTGATAATTATAATTTGCTTGGTGCCAAATGTGATTTCCTGAAAAATAATATTGCAGGTGACCTTGACATTCCTGTCCTTGCAGCTTGTCAGCTTAATAGGAATGGAGAAGTAGCAGATAGCATGAAAATCAATAGATATTTGTCTGTTGGTATAAAATGGGAATATAAAACCCAAGGAATGATAGCAAAAGATGGTATGCAGTGTGGAAACGCTTTTGCAAAAATCTATGTAAATCGTTTGGGTAGACAAATGCAAGAAGACGATGATGATGACTATATTGATTTTATTTTTTCTGGCGACACGATGACTATAGTAGAAGCAGAACAACATTATAGACAGGATGATTATTAAAAAGGAGGCAATTCGTTGATGGCAGGTCTTAAAAATTATGATGATGAAATGTTACAACAAATCAACGAAAATGCTGACCTTGTATCTTATGTGAGTCAATCACTGGAGTTAGAAAAGAGAGGGAAAAATTATTTTGCACACTGTCCTTTTCATGTTGATGAGACACCATCTCTATCATTTACTTTAGACAAAAACTCCTATTATTGCTTTTCTTGCGGCAAGTCTGGTGGAATGATTGGTTATCTTATTGACTTTGAAGGAATGACTTTTGAAGATGCGGTTGCGAAGGCTGCAAGTTTGGCTAATATTGACCTTTCAAAAATGTGTCAATCTAAAACAATGACTTTTCTTAGAAAATATAGGATGACACAAAGTCAGAAAAAGGAAGTATATCGACACAAAATTTTGTCTGCTTCTACAATGAGTAAATATAAGAAATGTAAGATAACTGAATGGTTAGAAGAGGGTATCAAGCAGGAAATAATGGACTTGTTCGGAGTTCGTTTTGATGAATATAACAATCGTATAGTCTATCCTGTCTATGACATTGAGGGGCACCTTATCAACGTGAAAGGGAGAACTAGATATAAAAATTATAAGATAATGAAAATTACAAAATACATGAACTACTATGAAATTGGTGTAATGGATTATTTTCAAGGTCTTGAAACAACACTTCCATATATCCAAGAAAAAAACGAAGCCATTATTTTTGAATCTTTTAAAAGTGTAATGAAAGCATATGGATGGGGATATAAAAATTGTGTCTCCGCCGAAAAACACGTGCTTACACCAGAACAGATAGATTTACTAATAAAAATGAGAGTGAATGTTATTTTTGCATATGATGCCGATATTAAATATTCAAAAGATGAAGTAAAAAAAGATATTGATAAGTTGAGAAGATTAACGAATGTTTATGTGATTGAAGACCCTCAAAAACTTCTTGGTGGAGCAATTACAAAAAATGCACCAGTTGATTGCGGATTAGATATATGGGAAAAATTATATTTTGATAAAAGAAAGGTAGTATAGAAATATGAGTATATCACAGAGTAATGACAAAAAAACTCAATGGTCGTACTCTCGTGTTATCTGTTTTGGACACTGTAAGTATGAATTTTATCTAAACTATATAATAAATGATGACAACCAATATTTGCCTGAAGGTAATTTCTATGCGGAAGTCGGAAGTTATGTTCACAAAATTCTTGCCATGATTTTTAATGGAGAACTCAAAGCAGAGGACGCTTTACAATATTACATAGACAATTATGATAACTATGTTTGTTATAAAGTTAAAAAATCCACTATGGATAATAGTTTTGAAAGCATTGCCCATTATTTTTCCAATCTTGATATTGAGTGGTTAAAAGATTTTGAAATTCTCGGAGTAGAGTTAGAAATGCGTTTTACGGTTGATAAATATGATTTTATTGGTTTCATCGACCTGTTGTTAAGGAATAAAAAAGATAACAAAATTGTGGTGTTAGACCATAAGAGTTCTGAATATCCATTCAAGAAAAATGGAGAAATAAAGAAAAAATCATACAAAAATTTCGAATCATATAAGAGACAAATGTATTTATATTGCCACGCAGTATATCAAAAATACAATGAATTTCCAAAAGAAATTACTTGGAATCATTTCAAGAATGGTGGTGTGTTCGTAACAATCCCGTTTGTGCAAAGAGAATATGAAGAAGCAATCCAATGGTTCAAAAATACTATTAAAACAATCGAGATAGAAGAGAATTTTGAACCATCAGAAGATTCTTTTTACTGTACAAACCTTTGTAATTTTAGAAATTCTTGTGAATATAAAAAGGTTGCAAATAGAAGGTGAAATATGGCAAGATATAACAACTATCACAAACATGACCACTACGGAAATCCGTGGACTATGGATGTAGTGGTTAAACCAGAAGAATACTGCAAAAGAGCAATTGAATTGGGTCATGATTCTGTATTTACCACTAATCATGGCGTTACTGGTAATATCTTTGATTGGATTGACTTAATAAATCAAAAAGATAAAGACGGCAAAAAGATATATGATTTGAAATTACGTTATGGAATGGAAGCTTATTTTGTTAAAGATAGGTTTGCAAAAGACAGAAGTAATAAGCACATGGTTATCATTTCAAAGAACAACGATGGAGCAATGCAGTTGAATGACATTATGACCGAAGCGCATTCCACTGGATTCTACTACAAGCCGAGAATTGACACAGAATTGTTGTTCTCATTAAATCCAAACAACTTCATTATCACAACTGCGTGTGTGGCAGGTATTTGGAATGACCCAGAACTTATCCTTGCTTTACATAGGAAGTTCGGTAAAAACTTCTTTCTTGAAGTTCAGTCTCATTTGTTCCAAAAGCAGATTGAGGTAAATCAAGAACTTTTGAAATTAAGCAAAGAAGCCCATATCCCGATTATCCACGCAAACGACTCTCATTATATCTATCCACAAGATACAGAATATAGAGATATTCTATTAAAGGCGAAAGACATCTATTATGAGGACGAGGGTAGTTCTGTCCTCGACTATCCTGATGATGATGAAATCTATCGCAGATATGCTAAACAAGGTGTGTTGTCTCGTGAGCAGGTAAGAGAGGCACTTGAAAACACCTTAATCTTTGATGAGTGTGAACCTTTCACTCTTATCAACGACGATATTAAACTTCCTTCGGTTGCAGAGAACCCAACAGAGGAATTAAGAAAGATTATCCGCAAACAATGGCTTATCGAAAGAAACAACATTCCGAAAGACCAGTGGCAAAAATATACGGATGCAATCTCTTATGAGTTGGATATTGTGGAGAAAACTCATATGGAGAACTACTTCTTAATTGACTACCAAGTTGTTAAAGACGGTCAAGAAAAGTACGATGGTCGTTTAACTAATACAGGCAGAGGTTCAGCACCGAGTTTTTATATAACAAAACTTCTCGGACTTACCGATATTGACAGAGTATCTTCACCGATTACTTTGTTCCCAACACGATTTATGTCCGTTGAGAGAATTTTGGGTACAAGGTCACTTCCTGATATTGACCTTAATACAACTGACAGAGAACCATTCATCAAGGCAACAGAAGATTTGCTCGGCAAGGATAACTGTGCTTGGATGTTGGCTTGGAAGCCATTTCAAGATGCATCTGCATTCCGAACTTATTGTAAAGGTATAGGCAAAGATATTGACGAATATGACGATATTGCTAAAAACCTTGAACTCTATGAGAACGACAGTAAGTGGAAGAAAATCATTGCAGATAGCAAGAGATTTGTCGGCGTAATTGAAAGTATTTCAGAATCTCCTTGTTCAATGCTTTTGTATGATAAGCCAGTAAGAAAAGAGTTGGGATTAGTAAGAACCAGTAAAGATAAGTTTTGCTGCTTGCTTGATGGTTATAACTGTGACAAATACAAATATCTTAAAAATGACTACCTTACTGTTACAGTTTGGGCGATTATTCGAGACGTTTGTAAACTTGCAGAAATACCAATTCCTACTATCCGAGAAATTGACAATCTGTTCGACGATGCCACATTTGACATTTATAAGAATGGATTAACCAGCACAATCAATCAGGCTGATAGTGATTTTGCAACTGGACTTGTAACTATTTACTGTCCTAAAAATGTTTCCGAAATGTCAGCATTCGTTGCGATTATTCGTCCCGGATGTGCGAGTCTGTTACAAGACTTCATTGACAGAAAACCATATACAACTGGTGTTCCAGAACTTGATGAAATTCTCATCGAGGGCAAGCACAGAATGATTTACCAAGAGTTGATTATGAAATATCTAATTTGGCTCGGTATTCCTGAAACTGGCTCTTATGACATCATTAAGAAGATTGCGAAGAAGAAATTCAAGGAAGCAGAACTTGCGGAATTGAAAGCAAAACTTCTTACCGGCTGGAAAGAAAGAGTTGGTAAAGAGGATGGGTTCATTGAGACTTGGACGGTTGTTGAACAGGCTGCAAAATACTCTTTCAATGCTTCTCACTCATTGTCATACGCCTATGACAGTTTGTATGGTGCATATCTGAAATCACACTATCCTTTGGAGTATTACACGGTAGCACTTAACTATTATGGAGATGACAGTGTAAGAACATTGAAACTAACCGATGAGTTATCTTTTTTTGATATTAAGTTAAAACCAATCAAATTCAGATACTCAAAGGGTACATATGCTCCATCGAAAGATGACAATAGCATTTATAAAGGCATTCAGTCTATCAAATATATGAATGCTAAAATTGCAGACGAAATTTATGAGTTAAGAAAGAACAAATATGATTCCTTTGTAGATTTGCTTTATGACATTTCCACAAAGACTTCGACGGATACACGTCAGTTGAAGATATTGATTGATTTGGACTTCTTCTCTGAATTTGGAGATGCCAATACGCTGATGGCACAATACAAGTTCTTTGATACCTTCAGCACAAGAAAACAATTCAAGAAAGATGAGTTGGAAGAACTCGGCATCTCATTAGATATGATTAGACCATATGCAGGTAAGGAAACTGCAAAGATGTTCACAGAGGTTGACTTTAATGCTTTTGTAAGAGTTGCTGCAAGAGAAATTAAAGCACCGGCAAGAAGATTGTCGGAGCAGATTAAAGCACAAACCGAGCATCTTGGTTATATCACTATCGCAGACCCGAAGTATAGCAGAATGGCTGCTGTATTAGCCGTTGACACAAAGTATTCTCCAAGGCTTAAACTATACTCTTTGAAGAACGGTACTACTCTTGATTGTAAGATTGATAAGAGAACATTCAACAAAGATAAGTTGGCAGTAGGTGATATTGTCAGAATCACAAGCACAAAAGAAAAGCCAAAGAGCAGAAAGAATGAAAACGGAGAATGGGAATCCATTCCGGGAACAAAAGAACTATGGGTTAATGCTTATCATAAAATCGACAATATGTAATTTTACAGATAAGCAGGAATAACACCATAACAGAAATATATCAAGGAGAGTTATAAATGCAAAGAGAACCAAACACAGAATATATCTTGTCTCTTTCATATGGCAAAGATAGTCTTGCTTGTCTCGAAGCGATTAAACAACTCGGTTATCCACTTGATAGAATCGTACACGCAGAGGTATGGGCGACTGATACTATTCCGGCAGACTTACCGCCTATGATTGATTTTAAGGCACACGCCGACAAGATTATCAAGGAAAAATACGGATATACAGTCGAACATATCTGCGCTGTTCGGGGGGGTAAGAAACTTACCTACGACACCCAATTCTACGAGTGGATTAACGAAGGACGAAACAAAGACAGAATCTATGGTTTCCCTTACACCCTCGGAGCATGGTGTAACAGCAGACTCAAAGTTAATGTCTTGCAGTCAATCGCAAGAGAAAATAACCTACGAAAAACTGTTTTATCATATACCCAAGAGACGGAAGAAGCCTCAAACGGCAGGGGGGAGAAATTCAAAGCAAGTTCTCCGAATGGATTCCCCGTGCAGCAAGTCCCGTGGTGCAATTCGGGACTCAAAAAGCCAGTGTTCAGACAAATCAATTCTCGGATTCCCAATCCCAAGAGGAGCTTGGTGCAACAGCAACCTCAAAATTGCTGCCATACGGGTTTCCAATCTCAATCGGCAGAGGGAATTGGTGTACCCAACTCAAACAGCGGGTTTTCTGGCAGCCCCATTGTACAAGGGGCGAAGAAAAATATTGTGCATTACTTCGGAATTGCTGCTGATGAGCCAGAGCGAATTAAGAGACATTCCGTTCCGGGTAAAATGTTACCACTCGTAGATATAGGTTGGGATGAAGCATATTGTAGACAATGGTGTGAAGAAAACGATTTGCTTTCTCCTATTTACACAACCGCAACAAGAGGAGGTTGTTGGTTCTGCCATAACCAAGGCGTAGACCAACTCCGACTTTTGAGAAAGAATTATCCAGACCTTTGGCAGTTGCTTTTAAAGTGGGATAAAGATAGTCCTACTACCTTTAAATCTGACGGGCACACCGTACACGACTTTGAGAAAAGATTTGAAGCAGAAGATAAAGGTATTGTCAAGGCTGGCGACAAGAAATTCAGATGGAAACAAGTTCTTCAAGATGAGAAGAAAGAGGTAGACAAATGAATATAGCAAGTCAAATTGAAATTGCTAAAACAAGACTTGAAGCGACAAGGAAAGAGAACAACCCGACAGAAATTAGTGTTTGGGAGTCCATCTTAAAGTCGCTGCAAGAATTAAAGAAAATTAAGGGAGCATAAGAATGGAATTAACTTTTGAAAAATTCAAAAAGTATCTCAATGAGATTGAAGAAAATCTCGCATTACATAGAACTTACTTTAATTGCAAAACACCCAATTTAGCAAATTCAATGGTCGAGTTACTTTCGGGGGTAATGAATGATGAGTGTGGTTTCATTCATCATTGGGTATATACTCTCAACTTCGGTAAATGTTCAGCTATTCAGATGATGTTTGGCAAAAATGGCGAAGCCGTTGCAATCGAGACCGTTGAGGATTTATGGAGATTACTTAATTCGGAGGAAATGAGTATGAATATCAAAGAAGTACAGCAGGATTTATTTACTGTTCCGCAGGGTTATTACCTTGCACACTGCATTAGTGGCGACTATGCCCTCGGTGCAGGTATCGCAAAAGCATTTGATGCAAATTACAATATGAGATTTAAACTCCATCGTGATTTTGCTATTCCTGAAGGTGAGAAGTTTGCCAATGTTGGCAGAGCATTACTTGTTGACAATGTGTTCAATCTTGTAACCAAGCAGCGTTGCTTCCACAAGCCTACATATGATACTTTATATCAGACTCTCGAAGATATGAGAGAACAGTGCGAGAACTTCAACATTGATAAGTTGGCAATGCCCCTTATCGGATGTGGTCTCGACCAACTTGAACGAGATAAGGTTAAGGATGTCATCGAGGACGTGTTCGGTGATACCGATATTGAGATTTTGATTTGTCGTTTGTAAGGAGATAAGATATGCCGGACTTTACACCAAAGTATTTGGTAATGGTTACGGCTGGTGCAAACAACAATAAGTATTATCGTATGACACCACACGGCGATTCGTGGACTGCGGAATATGGTCGCATAGGAAGCAGTTCACAAAGCCGTACCTATCCTATGAGCCAATGGAATGCGAAATACAATGAGAAAATCCGCAAGGGATATGTTGACCAGACAGACCTTGTGAAAGATTTAATAAGCACCGAAAAGCCGAAACAGTCTGAATACAAAGAGATTGAAAATAAGGTTATCGCAGAAATTGTTGAAAGATTGCAAAGTATGGCTCGAAAAGCAATCAGCGAGAACTATACAATTTCCTCAAATAAGGTTACACAAGCAATGGTTGACGAAGCCCAATCTATAATTACAAGTTTATTAAAAGTAGATAATGTAACCACCTTTAATGAAATTTTATTAAACCTATTTGCAACCATTCCTCGTAAAATGAGTGATGTAAAATACTATCTTGCAAACAACACAGAAGATTTTGCAAAAATCATTCAACAAGAACAAGACCTTCTTGATGTTATGAGAGGTCAAGTAGCACAGAATCAAATGGTAGATGTGACAGAACAAAAAAATATAAAATCTAAAAATACTATTCTTGAGCACCTTGGATTGGTGTTTGAAGAATGTGATAATAATGATATTGCAATCATTAAAACATATCTTGGTTCTTGTGCTGATAAATTTTATAAGGCATGGGTAGTTAAAAATCTAAAAACTCAGCAAAGATACGATGATTTTGTAAAAAAGAATAATATCACAAATACAAAACTTCTTTTCCATGGAAGTAGGAATGAAAATTGGTGGTCTATTATTAACAATGGTCTTGTTTTAAAACCTACTAATGCAGTTATTACAGGAAAAATGTTCGGCTATGGAATCTATTATGCTCCAAAAGCAAGAAAATCTTTGGGATATACCAGTCTTTCAGGAAGTTATTGGGCAAAAGGAAATTCACAGTCTGGATTTATGGCTTTAATGAGTGTTGCATATGGAAAACCTTACGATGTTTATTCTCATTCTAGTAAATATTACAATTTCAATTATAATTTTTTGCAAAAAGTGTGTCCTGGTGCAAATTGTTTACACGCTCATAAAGGGTCAATGTTGGCAAATGATGAAATTATAGTATATAAAGAAGAACAATGTACAATAAAATATTTAATTGAATTAAAAACAATTTTATAAGTAAGTAAAGGAGAACTTATGGATAAAAATTTCGAAAAAGAATTAACTGTAGCTTTAGAAAAACAGTTTAAAAGAAATAGAGATGCAGCTTTATTAACTGGTAGTAAAGCAATATGTGGTGTTGTTTTGAACAAAGCGAAAGATAAAACAATAAGCAACCAAGAAAAATTAAATGATATTATTGGGTTTTGTGAGCGTTGTTTAGATATTACCGAAAAATCTAAGGAGAATTAAATGGGGAAAGTTATTATTTTACCTGAAACCACAAAAGACCCCATTTCTTTGATGGGACGTAGAGCCGGAATCTGCTGGGATGCAAACATAACAGATAAAAATAAAAATTATAAAAGAGGATTAGAATGCATTAAAAATAATCATGGCAGAGTAATTGAATTTCCAGATATACATATGGTTATTGAGGGATATTCAGCAAGAGTTATCAGAGAGTATTACACACATATCGGATGTTTGCCATCTCGTTTACAAGCATCTACAAGATACATCAATTATGATAAATTTTCTTATGTTATTCCTCCTAAAATTGCAAATAATCCTGAAACATTGGCTATCTATAAAGAGACTATGAATATAATTTCTGAGAACTGTAAAAAACTCGAAGAAATGGGAATATCCAGAGAAGACAGTGCAATGCAACTTCCGTTAGGTATGGAAACCATTATGGTTGATAAACGAAATCCGAGAAATTTAATTGATATGTCAAGAAATAGAATGTGTTCTCGTACATATTGGGAATTTAGACAGTTGTTTGATGATATTTTAACTGCATTAAAAAATTATTCTTCTGAATGGGAATATATTGTTAATACTCAAATGATGCCAAAATGTGAATATCTCGGATATTGCCCTGAAAAGTACAGCTGTGGAAGAAAATCAAAAAAAAGGATAAACTTATATGAGTAAAAAAATAGAAAATCATTGTGTTGATTGTGGTTTGCCTTGTTTAGGTACATCGTGTGTATATTACAATGTTTTAGTTTATTATTGTGATTATTGTAAAACGGAGGTTGCAGAGTATCGTATGGGCAGTGAAGATTTATGCAAAGATTGCATTAATGAAATAATTAAAGAAAAATTTGATGCTTTGACTCTGTTTGAAAAAGCAGAAGTAATAGGTGTTGATTTAAGGAGAATAAATGGAACATAGAAAAAAAAAGCAAATATTTATAATTAATGGGTCTGGTGGCGTTGGGAAAGATACTTTTGTTACTTTTATTAAAAATGAATTTGACCAACCTGTTATAAACTTTTCATCTGTTGACAAAGTAAAAGAAATCGCAAAAATCATAGGATGGAAAGGAACTAAAACAGAAAAAGACCGAAAATTTCTTTCTGATTTAAAATTATTATGTTCAAATTATAATAATATGCCTTTTGATAGTTTGAGTGAAAAGGTAGAACATTTTATGACAAGTAGCAATGCAGCACTTTTATTTTTACATATTAGAGAGCCAGAAGAAATTGAGAAAGTAAGAAAAACTTTTGAGGCAAAAACTATTCTTGTTAAAAGAGATTCAATTAAGCAAATCATTTCCAACATGGCAGATAAGAATGTGTTTAAATATCAATACGATATTGTTATAAAAAATAATGGCAGTTTAGATGATTTAAAAAAGAAATCCATTGAATTTATCAATGATTTAAAAAATGAAACAATAAAAAGTGAATATTAAAGAAGGTGATAATATAAAAACATATAAAATATTTACTTCTGGGAAAATGGGAGGATTATCTTATGAAGAGCAAATGAAGTGGAGAAAGAATCTTGAAAAAGCCATAAAACTCAGATGTAATAAAAATATGATTCAACAAATAAAAATATAATATTTGTTCATCCACCAATGTATTACCAATATGGGAATGAAGAAAATGAAAGAGAAGCAAAAGAATGGGAAATTAATCAACTAAAAGATAGTGATATCATTGTTGTGAATCTCACAACTATTGCGGACAGTATAGGCACACATATTGAACTTGGTATTGTTGAAGCAATGAATGAATTTGGATACAAACATATTCATGTAATTGGTATCGGAAATCCAAACACAAATCATCCATGGATACAAATGGGATTATTGAAGCAAGTAGATACTATTGATGAGGCGGCAGATTATATTTTAAGTTATCTTTTATTATAAATTAAAGAAAATAAGAAAGGAATAAAACTAATGGATATTATTTTATATTCTACTGATTGTCCAAAATGTAAGGTTTTAAAGAAAAAACTTGAAGAAGAGAAAATAGAATTTTTAGAAAACAAAGATGTAAATGAAATGATTTCATTAGGAATTGACCAAGTCCCAATTCTTTATGTAAATGGAGAATTATTAGACTTTGTAGCAGCAAATAAATGGATAAAAGAAAGAAAGGAATTACAAAATGAACATCCCAATTAAAGTTAATCATGATTTTGAAAAAACACTTGCAGTGTTAAGCAATAAGTATGGTGAAGATTTTGAAATACTCAATGGTATTCATGAGTCCCAATTAAATTTTTCTGATTTTATTGACGGATTTATTGATAAAAAAGTCGCAGATATTACTATTGATGCAAATGCAAATGCTTCTAATAAAGATATTAGAAGTTTATTAAGCGAGAAAGGTAAGTCAGAAGATAAATTATTTGCGTTCAATAAGATATTTTATGAAATGAAGAAAAAATATAATTTACATACGGCAAAAGAGTGGCTTGAAACAGAATTTAATGGTGGTTTCTATTTGCACGATGCGCCAAGTTCTACATATATCCCATATTGTTATGCTTATGACCTTTCAAGACTGGCTACAGAAGGTTTGTTTTTCTTAAAGAATTATAATAACCAACCTCCGCAACATCTTACAACCTTTATTGATGATGTCATTGAATTCATCAGTTATATGAGTAATAGAAGCTCAGGTGCAGTCGGAATACCAAATGTTCTTATTTGGACATATTATTTTTGGAAAAAAGATTGTGATACAGGTTATTTTATTAAGGATTCAAACTATTATCTTAAACAATCATTCCAAAAATTAATTTATAGACTTAATCAGCCGTTTATGAGAATTGACCAAACAGCATTTGTTAACGTTTCAATTTTTGACCGCAATTATATTGAATCTCTTTTTGGCGGAGTTGAATACCCAGATGGAACATTTGTAATCGACTATGTTGATGAACTGATTAAACATCAACAAATCTTTATGGAAGTGGTTTCTGACATCAGAAGCGAGAACATGTTTACTTTCCCTGTTCTTACATATTCACTTTTGAAGCGTAGTGATATTACTGAAAAAGAAAAGGAAAGAATGATTGCAGAAAAGGATTATAATGTGTTCGTTGATAGTGATTTCGCTCGTTGGTGTTCTGACCATAACTGCAAATGGAATGATAGCAATTTCTTCATTAGTGAAGATGTAACAACTCTTTCTAACTGTTGCAGACTACTTTCTGATACTACTAAACTAAGTGGATTTATCAATTCTATTGGTGGTACAGCACTTTCAATCGGTTCTGTAAAGGTCAATACTATTAATCTTATGAGAATTGCACTTGAAACTGAATGTGACGAAAAAAAGTATCTTATACTGCTCCGTAAAAGAACTCTATTATGCTGCAAAGTGCTTGAAACGATACGTCATATTATTCAGAGAAACATTGAAAAAGGATTACTCCCCAACTATCAAGATGGTGCAGTAGAAATGAACAAACAGTATTGCACAATTGGTATCCTCGGTTTATATGAGGTTATCGAAGCTTTCGGTTACATTAAAACTGATGAACTTGGAAATGTATCTTATTCTGATAAAGGAATTGAATTTGCAAGTAAGATTTTTGATATATTGAATGACGTAAAAGACAACTTCACCAATGATTTTTCATTTAACATTGAAAGTGTTCCAGCAGAAAGAGCAGCCGTTATTCTTTGTCAGAAAGATAACCAATTATATAACCTTAATAATAAATTTATTTATTCTAATCAGTGGATTCCATTGTCTGTTAAATGTACAATTAAAGAAAAATTAAGATTAAGTTCTATTCTTGATTCCAAATGTTCTGGCGGTTCGATAAGTCACATTAACCTTGAAACAAACTTTCCAAATAAAGATGTTGCTTGGGATATTCTTAATAAGATTGCATTATCAGATGTAATATATTTTGCTTTCAATACTCGTATCAATGAATGTAAAAATCACCATGGATTTGTAGGAACAGATATTTGCCCTGTTTGTGGTGAACCTGTTTTTGATACATATCAACGTATTGTTGGTTATCTTGTTCCTACAAGAAGCTATTCAAAGGATAGATTTGCAGAGTTTAACACTCGTAAATGGTATGAATATGCAGAAATGGTTGGAGAATAAAATGTTAATTAAAAATTTGATTGATGAAGACTTTGCCAATTATAAAAAAATATCTATGTTTATAGGTTGTCATTCTTGTTCTTTCAAGTGTGATAAATTGTCGGGTAAGCAGGTGTGTCAGAACGGCTCACTTGCTAATGCCTCCGATATTGAAATATCTATCAATGAATTGGTCAAAAGATATTTAAGCAATTCATTATCAAATGGAATTGTTTTCGGTGGATTAGAACCATTTGAAGATATTGAAAATGTGATTAGGTTCATTGATTTAATCAGAAAAAAAGAATGTTATGATGATGTAGTTATTTATACTGGTTATACAGAAGAAGAAGTCAAAACCCAATTCAAAGATTATTTTTCCGCATTGCAAAAGTATCAAAATATTATAATTAAATTTGGAAGATTTATTCCAGACCAAAAGGTGCATTTTGATGAAGTCCTTGGTGTAAATTTACATAGTGACAACCAATATGCAAAGAAGATTTCATAAGAAAGGGTTTTAAAATGATAATTAAGTTAAATCCAAATGAAGAATATGTTAATGACGTTAAGGCAAAATTAAAGGAAAATGGTGGTTATTGCCCTTGCAGAATTTCCAGAACTCCTGACACAAGATGCAAGTGTAAAGAGTTCCGAGATATGGTTGAAAGAGGTGATACAGGAATGTGTCACTGTGGATTGTTTATTGCAGAAGATGATACAAAGTGAATACACTTCATATAGAATCAATTCTTGCAAAGAAATATAGGTATAAACCACTAACAAGTGATTTATCATTTAAATATAGACAGTTCTTTAAAAAAAACATTCCTGCCTTTTTAAACATAAACGGAGGGGAAGATACATTATACACTCTTAATGGAAGTCCAATATGTGATGGATATGACAGAATTGTTATAGGTGATTATGGAGCATTTATTGAGTTTTCAAAATCTCCATATGAGTTTGTTATAAAGCATGGACAAGAATATCGCTTAAATGATAAAAGATATTCAAATAATGTCAAATATATTTGGCTTACCATTGATGATAAAAGTAACATTAAAATTTATTATCAAAAAAAAAACTGTATTATATGCTGATTATAAACCAAGGAAATTTTATATTAGTGTACATGAGGTAATTATAAAAAAATAAATAAATATAAGGGAGATAGTTATGGAGAAAATTTTAATAAAATATCATAATCCTTTGCTTGAGAAA
>ERZ779866.2295-NODE-2295-length-17480-cov-2.771937_pt1 | contig 17480 bp, 14 predicted proteins | sample MGYA00511248_ERZ779866 | MGnify/ENA primary metagenome ERZ779866 (study PRJEB29588, sample SAMEA2155758) | human gut metagenome | biome: human gut; feature: human-associated habitat; material: faeces | place: Denmark | collected 2008/2010 ... | reverse complement strand
TGGCCAGACCTGTTGTAATATTCCAGAACAGGGTATTGTCTGCAAGCCCTTCAAAACCGGAACCATTATTTGCAGCAGAAGAGGCATATTCATACAGGACTTGTGAGAGTCCATGAAAGCCCGGATTAGTGATCCCCTCAACTCCTGCCTGTGTTCCAATTGCCAGAGCGGAAAAGGCTAAAATAAGCAGTGGATGTATAATAATGCACAGCGCTGTCAGTTTCATCTCACGGCCCTCCACTTTCTTTCCCAGGTACTCCGGCGTACGGCCAATCATCAGGCCACAGATGAACACTGCCAGGATGGCGTACATAATCATGTTCATCAGGCCGACGCCCTTGCCGCCGAAGACCACGTTCAGCATCATGTGCAGCAAGGGGATCATGCCGCCCAGAGGCGTCAGGGTATCGTGCATGTTGTTGACGGTGCCGGTGGTGAAAGAGGTCGTGGTGGTGGTGAACATGGCCGACTGGGCGATGCCGAACCGGACCTCCTTGCCCTCCATGCTGCCCATGGACTGATCCAGGCCGATCTTTGCCAGAGCCGGGTTGCCCTGGAGCTCCGACCAGTAGCACACGCCCAGGCCGACCAGGAAGATGATACCCATGGCCAGGAAGATCGTGCGGCCCTCCCAGCCGTAGATGGACGCCGTCAGGCTGTGGTCCTTCAGGCGGGGGCCCTGCTCAGCTCCGCCCGCAGACAGCTGGCCGGCGGATTCGCTGCCGGCCAGCGCCTTGTCGCCGGCGGCATCCTTCTTCTTGCGGCCGCGCACCATCTTGCCGAAGGTGATGACGCAGGCGCCGGGGAAGAGCATCATGGAGTACAGCTCAATCAGGTCGGAAATAATGGTGGGGTTCTCCAATGGAGTGGAGGAGTTGGCACCCAGGAAGCCGCCGCCGTTGGTGCCCAAGTGCTTAATGATTTCCAGCGCCGCGATGGGACCCATGGCAATCACTTGGTAGGTACCCTCCAGGGTCTGGAGCACGATATTGCCCTCAAAGTTCTGAGGCACACCCTGCCATACCAATAAAAGGCCTCCCACCAGGGAGAAGGGCAGCAGGATACGGGTGGTAATCCGCACCAGGTCGACAAAGAAATTTCCCACATTGTCCCTGGTCCGCCCGGCGAGTCCACGGATAAAAGCCACACATGCGGCGTAGCCGCTGGCCGCCGAGACAAACATCATAAAGATAATGACCAGCATCTGAGATAAGTAGCTCAGCCCACTTTCACCAGAGTAGTGCTGCAGGTTGGTGTTGGTCATGAAGCTGATAATGGTATTGAAGGACAGGGTAGGCTCCATCCCCCCAATCCCGTTCGGGTTAAAAAAAGGAATACTCTGGATGCGGAGAATTAGGTAGCCGATGAACACCATCACAGCATTTGTTCCCAGCAGCGCCAGGGCGTATTGCTTCCAGTTCATCCCCTTTTCGGGGTTGACCCCTCCCACCCTGTAGATAACGCCGTCCACCCTGTCAAACACAGGGTCGGCAAAGGTGTGTTTCCCTGCGGCGATATGGTACATATACCGCCCTACCGGAATGACAATTATCAAAAAAATGAGAATTGTCACTGCCAGTTGCAACATATGAAATTCCTCCCAACGCTTATCTTATCTTAAAACTTCTCCGGATGGGTCAGGGCATATACCAGATACCCGCCCAATAGCAGGACGATAATCCCCAATAAAATCATGTACTTTGCCTCCTGAATCTCTATTCTTGCTCGTCCACCTGCTTCTGGCACCATTTCACCAGAAGCCACACTAGCCCAAAGCAGACCGCCAAGGTCCCGACCATTAGCAAATCCATCATATCTAAGACTCCTTTTCCTGATGTCCCTGTTGCCATGCCGTATGCATCCCTTCCCCAGCGCCGGGAGTCCGGAAAGGCATACCGCCGTGTTTGCCGGCCGCAGCCAAGCGGGCCAGCATATATTTTGCCATATAAACGCGCTCCTTTCTCAATCAACAGGCAGGCAAAACAGGACCTGCCTGTTTTGCCTGCCTAGCATACCGCAATCCGTAATAAGCGGGGATTAAGGAAGCCGTGCCGATATTAACAGGAGATTAATATTGCCTGCTCATTCCCCCTGCGCTTTCTCATCGCCAGGTCGCGCCGCCGGAAGACTAAACCGGAACGATGTCCCTACAGGCCGGTGGTCTGACACGGTGATTTTTCCCCCATGCATGGCTATGATAGACTGACATAAGTTAAGGCCAAGCCCCAGTCCCCTCTGGCAATCGGCCCTTCCCTGCCCTGCAGTATAAAATAAGTCAAACAGATGTTTCTTTGCGTCATCTGGGATACCCGGTCCATCGTCAGTGACTGTAATCTGCACCCAATCCCCCTTTTGCACTCCGCGCAGCGAAATATGCGACCCCTTAGGGGTGTACTGAATGGCGTTGTTCATCATATTGATGATGACTCGTTCAATCAGCTTTTCATTCATGGAGGCCATGGGGGCAGGGTCATCCAAATGCACAGAGATGTGGTGATCCGCAGCCCGGCGGTCCAGGTGCCCGACAGCGCTCTGAAAAAGGTCCTTCAATGACCCGGGCTTGGCCTGGAAGGATTCCTTATCTGTCTCCAGCCGTGTTGTAATTAGTAAGTTTTCCGCCATGTTCATCAGCCAGTTTATATTGTCGAATATGGACGCGTACAACTCCCTCCTAGTCTCAGGGTCCGGCGCACTGTCCTCCTGGGTGAGAACTCCAATCCGCTCCTTGATATTTGTAAGCGGCGGCTGCAGGTCGTGAGAAACCGCCTGGAGCAGGTCAGCTTGAAGACGCTCCTTCTGCGTTTGAAGGACATCCCGGTTCCGTTCTTCCTGCAGGCGGATGCGCTCCTGGCTGAGACCGCATTCACTTAATATGGCAATCATCAGGTTTTTTTCAAAGGCATCTGGAAGCGGATAGCCGGCGACAGGTATTCCAATAATCCCCATCACCCCTTGTGTACCTCTCACAGATAGAAACAACCATTTAGAATCCGGCAGTGTGTTTGTGGTCGCACCGGCGTGCTTGTTGTTTTTTTGGACCCACTTAGCCACCCCAATTTCTTCCGTGTTCAGATCAGCCAAAGCCTTTTTCTCATCTGCGGGCTCCACACGGAAAGCCAGATCCTCTGTTCCACGGCTTAGCGCATACAGAACCGGCCGATTCAAAAGCCGGCTTAGCTGCTCAGATGTCAGGCGCAGACAATCCCATTCGGTGCGGCACTTTTGCAGCTTTTGGCTGCTTCCCAGCAGCAGCTCTGTATAATAGCTCTTTTCTGCGGCCAGGCGTGCCTGTTCTTTGATGCGGCTGGCCAGAGAGCTGGCAATCATGCTGGAGAAGAGCATGATGAGAAATGTGACCGGATAGCTGGGGTCATTGGCGTGAAAAGAAAAGCGCGGTTCAGTAAAGAAGTAGTTAAAGGCTGCAACACTTAGAAGCGAATCGACCGCTCCATAAAGATGCCCGCCTGTCCAAACCGCAGTGATCAGGACGCCTAGAATATAGACGGTAATGATATTCGACTCGCTGAATCCGGCCCAGTAAAATCCGAACCCCACTGCTGTGGACAGCAGTAGGGAGAGGAGCATTTTCCCCGTGTCTTGCCAGGAAAAGCGGGCTTTTGGTACGTGAAGCTTCCCTCTCTGCTTTTTGTAAAGCGGCTGATGGTCGGGAATGATGTAGACATCCAGATCTGTCAGCTCAATCAGCCGGTCCGCCAGATTCTTTTTCCCCGCTACCAGACTCTGTTTATGGTTGATTCGGCCCATCACAATTTTGGTCACACCACTGACCCTGGCATACTCGGCAATCTGCACCGCAGGATCTGTTCCATATACTGTGGATATCTGCGCCCCTAGCTGCTCCGCCAGCCGAAGGTTACTCCGCAGACGCTTGATATTATCTCCCGATAGCTCCTTTGTCTCTGGCGTCTGAACAAACAGAGCAGTAAAGCCGCTGTGAAAAGCCTCTGCCATCCGGGCCGCCGTTCGAATGACCTTAGCATTGGAGGGCGCAGACGAGAGGCAGATCAGAATATGCTCTCCCGCCTTTGCACTCTTTCCCTTGCCTTCCTGCAACGCAGTGCGGTTTAGTTGGTCCGCTGTGCGGCGCATGGCGATTTCACGCAGGGCGGCCAAGTTTTCCTGACTAAAAAAGTTTTGCAGTGCCTGCTTTGCCTGGCGTTCCTTATATACCTTCCCCGCCTGGAGACGTTTCACCAGTTCATCTGGCTCAATATCCACCAGCTCCACTTGATTGGCCCGGTCAAACACGTGGTCTGGGATACGCTCATTGACCGCAATGCCCGTAATAGAAGAAACCAAGTCATTGAGCGATTCCAGATGCTGTACATTGACCGTGGTATAGACATTGATCCCCGCTTGCAGCAGCTCCTCGATATCCTGGTAGCGCTTTGTGTGCCGGCACCCCTGGGCATTGCTGTGGGCCAGTTCGTCCACCAGAAGAACTTCCGGCTTGCGCGCCAGCGCCGCATCCACATCAAGTTCATTAAGGGTGACATTTCTGTAGGAAATACGGAGAAGCGGGAGCTGTTCAAGACCATCAAGCAGTGCGGATGTTTCCGGGCGGGGATGGGGTTCGACATAACCGGCGACGACGTCTATTCCCTGCGCCTTGGCCGCATGCGCGGCCTTGAGCATGGCGGTGGTCTTGCCCACTCCGGCGGCATAGCCGAAGAAGATTTTCAGCATTCCTTTCCGGGGGGAAGAGGCGAGTGAGGCATCCTGAACCATGGCAATGCTTTCCGACTGCTTGGAAATTCGGGTTGGCGGAAATACTTTCCAGCCGGCATTTTCTCCGGCGCACGGCGACGCCTTGCGGATGCTCCCCGCACGGCATCAGAGTGCCATGCGGAAAGCATCCATGGGGCGTGTGAAAGTGTCCGTCAGAACCGCTCGGGTAATGAGGAGAGCGGAGGCAGGCATGAGGACACATTCAGATGAAAGCGCGTCAGCGGGAGGTCTGAAGCAGACCCAGTTCACCTGCAATGTCCAGATTCACCATAAGGACATTAACGGTTTCTCCTCCGAAAATTCCGAGGAATTTACCCCGAGTGTGCCTTTTTACAATAGCTTCCAGACGCTCTTTTGACAATCCTGTGGCCTCGGCCATGGCCGGAATTTGAATCGCTGCGGCAGCGGGGCTGATATACGGTTCAAGTCCGGACCCGGACGCCGTGAGCAGATCTGTCGGAATGTCCTCCTTGCTTACGGAAGGATTGTTCCGCAGAAATTCCTCCAGATCCTTTTCAACGCGCTCGGCCAGAGCGGGATTGGTCGGCCCGAAGTTCTGTGAACCGGAAGCCACGCCGGCATAGCTGCCGCTGTCCCTGTCTGCCTGAGTATAGGTGTTGTAGTTGTAGGCGGAGGGACGGCACTTCATGAATCGTGCGTCCGTAAACGCCTGTCCGACCAGTTTGGAGCCTACCGCGTGTCCGTTCACTTCAATAAGGCTGCCGTTGGCCTTTTCCGGAAAGATGGCCTGGCTGAGCCCCGTCATCAGAACCGGATAGGCCAGGCCGCAGATAATCAGCAGTACCAGCGTCAGCAGTACAGGCTTCTTTATTTCGTTCACCATGACACTCATTCCTGTTGTTTCCGCGTTCAGGCGGGTTGGATTATTCATCGTACTCCCCCTTGTGGGAAGGGGGAGGCGTCTCCTGCGGCCATCGCATGGAGCCGTCCCAGAGATGCCGCGGCCGTGCATGGCACACGACCGCGGATTCCCGTTACATTCCCATGGCCGCCAGCATGGGGGCGATAATCAGATCAATCAGCTTGATGCCGACAAAGGGAGCAATGACGCCGCCCAGTCCGTAAATCAGCATGTTTCGGGCCAGCATCTTTTCCGCGCGCATGGGTTTGTAGGTTACGCCGCGCATGGCGAGGGGAATCAGGCATGGAATGATGACTGCGTTGAAGATCAGCGCGGAAAGGATGGCGCTGAGCGGCGTGGCCAGTCCCATGACGTTCAGAACCTGCAACTGGGGAATCACTACCATGAACATGGCGGGAATGATGGCAAAATACTTGGCGATGTCGTTGGCGATACTGAAGGTCGTCAGCGATCCGCGCGTAATCAGGAGCTGCTTGCCGATTTCCACCACCTCCAGCATCTTGGTGGGATCGGAGTCGAGATCGACCATGTTGGCGGCTTCCTTGGCGGCCTGGGTCCCGCTGTTCATGGCTATGCCCACGTTGGCCTGCGCAAGGGCGGGAGCATCGTTGGTGCCGTCGCCGGTCATGGCCACGATCTTGCCGTTGGCCTGTTCTGCCTTGATGGCCCTGATTTTGTCTTCCGGCTTGCACTGTGCGATAAAGCTGTCCACGCCGGCTTCCTGCGCGATGGTCGCGGCAGTCAGCGGGTTGTCGCCTGTGCACATGATGGTCTTGATGCCGATGGCGCGCAGCCGCGCAAAACGCTCCACCAGACCTGCCTTTATGGTATCCTTGAGGTAGATGACGCCGAGAATGCGGTTATCCACGCTGACGACCAGCGGCGTTCCGCCCTTTTCCGCGACCTGGTTGACGTGGTGTTCAAGGTCTTCCGGAAGGCTGCCGCCCTTTTCCTTCACATAATTCTGGATGGCGTCGGAAGCGCCCTTGCGGATCTGCGTTCCGTCAGGCAGGTCCACACCGCTCATGCGCGTCTGCGCTGTAAAGGGGATGAACTCCATGCCCTGAACTTTTTCCACAGACGTTCCGTTCAGCTTTTCTCCAAGTTCGATGACAGATTTGCCTTCGGGGGTATCATCCTCCACGGAACTCATCATCGCGTATCTGACAAGTTCACCGGCGTCCACGCCGCGCACGGGAATGAACTCCGCGGCCATCCGGTTGCCATATGTGATGGTTCCGGTCTTGTCCAGAATCATGGTGTCCACGTCGCCGCAGACTTCAACAGCCTTGCCGGAAAGGGCGATGACATTGAATCTCGCCACGCGATCCATGCCGGCAATGCCGATGGCGGAGAGAAGACCGCCGATGGTGGTCGGAATCAGACATACCGTGAGGGCAATCAGCGTGGAGATCGGCAGATGCACGCCGCTGTATACGGCCATGGGATACAGGGTGACAACGACGATCAGGAAGATGATGGTAAGGCTGACCAGCAGCGTGTTCAGCGCGATTTCGTTAGGTGTTTTCTTGCGGGAAGCGCCTTCGACGAGGGCGATCATCTTGTCCAGAAAGGATTCGCCGGGGTTGGAGGTGATGCGGATTTTAAGCCAGTCGCTGGCCACGGTAGTACCGCCGGTGACGGACGAGAAGTCTCCTCCGCTTTCCTTCAGCACCGGAGCGGATTCGCCGGTGATGGCGGATTCATCCACGGAAGCCACGCCGTCAATTACTTCGCCGTCATTGGGGATGAGTTCCCCCGCCCGGACCAGGACGATATCGCCTTTCTTCAGCGCGTTGGCGTTGATGATGTTTTCCGAGCCGTCCGCACGCAGGATGCGCGCCTGCATGTCCTTCTGCGTTTTTTTCAGGCTTTCGGCCTGGGCCTTGCCCCGACCTTCGGCCACGGCTTCGGCAAAGTTGGCAAACAGCAGCGTGATCAGCAGTATGGCGGATACGATTGCGTTGTAGGCCGTCAGATTATTATTGCCGTCTCCTCCGAAGAGATTCGGGAAGAAGCACAGCAGCAGGGTCACCACAAAACCAGCTTCCACCACGAACATGACCGGGTTTTTAATCATGTATACGGGGTTCAGCTTCGTGATCGAGCCGATCAGGGATGATTTCAGAATATCCGCGGTAATAAATGCGGTTTTCGTTTTTTTTGCTCATGTCCGTAACTCCTAGCCCCACAAAATCATGTGTTCCGTAAGCGGTCCGAGAACCAGCGCGGGGAAAAACGTCAGCGCGGCAATGATGACAACGACCATGAACAGGGACACGGTAAAGGTGCGGGTATCGGTTCTCAGTGTGCCGATGGATTCGCTGACCGGCTGCTTCAGCATGAGCGAGCTGGAAATGGCCAGCGCAATGACGATGGAAAGATAGCGGCCGAAGAACATGGCCAGACCGGCAGTTACGTTCCAGAACAGGGAGTTGTCCGCCAGGCCTTCAAAACCTGAGCCGTTGTTGGCTGCGGAAGAAGCATATTCATACAGCACCTGGGTCAGGCCATGCGGTCCCGGATTGGTAATGCCCGCCAGCCCGTCCGGCACGGCCACGGCCAGGGCGGAAAAGCCCAGAATCAGCAGAGGATGGATGATGATGCACAGGGCTGCCAGCTTCATTTCCCTGCCTTCAATCTTTTTGGCCAGATATTCGGGTGTGCGTCCCACCATCAGTCCGCAGACGAACACGGTCAGTATTACATAGATGAGCATGTTGACCAGTCCCACGCCTTCGCCGCCGAACACGAAATTGAGCATCATGTTGATCAGCGGGACCATGCCGCCAATGGGCGTCAGTGTGTCATGCATGTTGTTGACCGTACCGGTGGTAAAAGAGGTGGTTACGGTCGTGAACGTGGCGGACTGGGCAATGCCGAAGCGTACTTCCTTGCCTTCCATACTGCCCATGTCCTGATTCAGCCCCACCTGTTCCAGTCTGGGATTTCCCGCGAGTTCCGAAGTATAGCAGGCGGCCAGTCCGATGAGAAAGATGGCGAACATGACGGCGAAGACGGGTTTGGCTTCACTGCCCAGCACGATACCTTCCTTCCTGCCTTCCTTTTCCGCCTTCTGCCTGCGGCGATCTCGCACCATCAAGCCGAACATGACGACGAAGGCGCCGGGCAGAAGCATCATGGACAACATTTCAAGCATGCTGGTGAACACGTTGGGGTTTTCCAGAGGGGTAGTTGAGTTGGCCCCGAGGAAACCGCCGCCGTTGGTTCCCAGATGCTTGATGCTCACCAGCGAGGCGATGGGTCCCATGGCGATGTCCTGATATTTTCCTTCGATGGTCTGGACGGTGACATTGGCCGAGAAGTTCTGCGGACACCCTTGCGACACGAGTACCAGCCCCACCACGATGGCAAGCGGCAAAAGCACGCGGGTCGTGTTCCTGACAAGATCACGGTAGAAATTGCCCATGTTTCTGCAGGTGCCTGAAAGGCCGCGGACAAAGGCCATGACCACGGCACCGCCGGTGGCCGCGGAGGTGAACATCATGTAGATGATGACCAGCATCTGGCTCAGATAGGAAAGGCCGGATTCGCCTGAATAATGCTGCAGGTTGGTGTTTGTCATGAAACTGATGATGGTATTGAATGACAAACTGGCTTCCATTGAGCCGATGCCGTTGGGGTTGAACCATGGAATGAACTGGATGCGCAGGATCAGATAGCCGATAAAGACCATCGCCGCATTGGTGGCGACAAGCGCCACTGCATATCTTTTCCAGCTCATTCCCTCGTCATCAATGCCGCATATCCGGTAAATGACGTTGTCCAGCCGATCAAATACCGGATCGGCAAAGGTGCGCTGTTCCGTGGCAATGTGGTAAAGATATTTTCCCGTCGGGAAAATCACGACAATAAAGACAGCCAAAAATAACAGAATCTCCAGCATTTTTTATCCCTTGTATTGCCGTTAAAACTTTTCCGGGTTTGCAAGCGCGTATACCAGATACAGGCATAGCGCGGCGATCAGGATTCCAAGTGCAAGCATGGAAATACTCCTCTATTTTTCCTCAACCTGGGATTCACACCAGCAGGCAAGCGCGATGACCAGCAGAAAACAGATTATCAGCGTGCCAACCATGAAAAAATCCATACAAAACTCCTTTGCATGTTTCCGGTATCCAGTGCCGGATGTCATTTGCCCGGATGGGGACAGAGGGGGAGAGCATCCCCTCTGACAGGCAAATACAGAAGTGGATGGTATGAAGGCAGGCATAAAAACGGGATTAAAAAATGAGGTTTTATATTAAATTTTTATTAAAATCATGTTTGAATTCTAATGGTTGTCAGTCCTGTACCCGCGGCGGAGAAGGACTGCGGGCATGATGCGGCGAGACTGCACAGCATGGATCCGGCAGTCTGCAAGGGGGGGAGAAAACAGGGAGGAGAGGCGACCGGAGTGTTTCACAGAAGAGCAGGACGCTGTGCTTCATGAGGTGGAGCTGCATCTGCCGCAGGATCGGTACACGGGGATTCCTGCTTCGACGGAGACTTGACGGCAGGGAGGAAAATATTTTCGGAATTTGTTTTGAAGACAGCGCTGTTCTTCGTCAAACTCCAGTGGAAAAATGAACTTTGCAAGACTGTGGAGCCGATGAAATGCAGTTTTGCAGATCTTCCCGGAGAAACTGGAACAATGAAGAACCTGGCAGAAGTTGCCTGGCAGAAACAGAATGCCGCCGGCATATGTATGCCGGCGGCATTCTGTTTCCGGTACAGTAGCATCAACCGGTTTTTGCAACAGCGCCTTGAATTAATGGGAACCGCAGCTTCCGCAACTGCCGCAGCACCCGCCGCCGCAGGACCCGCTTCCTCCGGGCAGAGGGTTGACGGGGTCAAGGGTGAAGCCCATGTAGGAAAGATCAATGCTCACACCGCCGATCTGTTCCCACAGGCCCTTGGATGCGCAGAATGTAAAACCGCCTTCCTCGACAACATGATCATCGTCGTTGGCTTCATCAAGAGCGAGGCCGAGATGAGGACCGCTGCATCCGCCGGGAGCAAGATAAATGCGTACAGCGGATTTGGGCTTGTCGGAAAAGAAGGCTTCAAGCTCCTTGCGAGCGCTTTCACTGAGTTTCAGCATGGAGACCCTCCGCAGGTCGTTTCAGATAGTGATTGCCGGGAGCTGACTGAAGGGACGAACCGATCGGAAGGCCTCGACAGGAGGAATCAGATACTGCAGGAACCGCCGCTGCCGCAGGAAGAGCAGGAAGATCCTCCTTCACTGGCAAGGGGCTGCCGTGGTTCGACCGTAAATCCCATATAGGACAGGTCAATATCCACGCCGCCGATTTTGTTGAGAAGTTCCGTTTCAATGCAGAATGTGAAGCCGTCCGTTTCCATCACGGTATCGTCGTCTTTAGGCTCGTCCAGAGCCAGAGTCAGCCTCGGGCCGCGTCAGCCGCCGGCAGCCAGATACACGCGAATGCCCGATTTGGGCTTGTCGGCAAAAAACGCCTCAAGTTCCTTGCGGGCATTTTCAGTCAGTTTAATCATGATTCCTCCAGATTCAGGGGTAAGATACGAGGGGAAAATTAAGAACAGCGGCGAGCTTTGTCAATGGAGCGGGAGCAAAACGCTTTGCTTGAAGGAAGAAAAAACATACTATGAACGGGCGTTCGCCAAAGCCGGTGTGTTTGGACAAGCGATGGAGCTTTATTATGGAACTGACTCTGCTGAAGCGGGAAGATATGGCAAGAACCCTGGAACGTCTGGCCAGCGAGGTTGTCGAGCGGCACGGAGCAGACGCGGAGCGTCTGCTTCTGGTGGGCATCCAGCGCCGTGGTGTTGATCTGGCGCGCCGCCTGGCCGTACTCCTGGAAAGGAAGACGGGAAAGAACATTCCCCTGGGTACTCTTGACATTAATCTGTATCGTGACGACTGAACCTCCATGGCCGCCTTTCCCGCGCTGGGAGCGTCATCCATCCCTCTGCCGCTGGAAGAGCGCAAGGTTCTTCTTGTGGATGATGTGCTGTACACGGGGCGTACGGTCCGCGCGGCGCTGGAAGCCATTCTGGACTATGGACGGCCCGACAGTGTAGAGCTTCTGGTGCTGGTGGATCGGGGGCACAGGGAACTGCCCATCCATGCAGATTATGTGGGTCGTGCCGTGCGGACGTCACGGACGGAGAAGGTAGACGTGCTGCTTGCCGAACGTGACGGAAGCGACGAGGTGCGTCTGGTGAGCCCGCGCTGATGTCTTGATGAGAAGTCGAGTCTTCCCCAATCAAGGCCGCCTGTTTCCATGTCACATCTGTTTTCCGGCTTTTTTTTCCTTCCATTTGATATACAGGTAAAGTCCGATAAGTATAATCAGCATGACGGTTTCCGCCGTCAGCGTACGCCAGATGCGCGGCGTATTCGCGAAATAGCTGCTGTGCATCAGTGTGTCGGCCAGCATATCGGCATTCCGGGGCAGACCGGAAAAATACACGCCGAGCAGCAGACCGCAGAGTATGACAAGAATACCTGCCGTAGCCCAGCTCATGGGGTAAGAGCCTCTCCATATGGGAGCGATGCGGCCGAAGCAGCGCCGCGCCGCGAGCAGGGGAAAAAGCAGAATCAGCAGCATCAGAGCTTCCGGCCAGTCGCCGCCCTGCAGAAGGGTGCCCAGAATGCCGAGACAGATGGCCCACAGGGTCATTTTCCAGGCAGAGTGTTTCCGGCTTTCAATGCCGCAGGCCAGCATGAGCAGCAGCACGCCTACCAGCCCGGTGAGCATGTGTGCGGCCTCCACAATCCAGAGCGGGATATGGGGCCGGAGAAAATGCAGTATGCGCGGGCCGGCGGGAAAGACCACGTCCCGACAGAGAATCGCTCCCGCCACGAATACGGCGTAGGAAAGAATGGTGGGCAGCCAGGCGCGCAGCCAGCGGGAGGCTTCCTGTTTGAGAACGTCGGCTTCGTGGCGTCGCAGATGAATTTCATATGCACCCAGCAACACGGCTACGATGAGCAGCGGCAGGAGATAGTAAATGACCCTGAAGGCCAGAATTGCGGCAAAGACATTCTGTGAGGGAATTCCGTGGGTAAGGTTCATGAGGATGACCTCAAGCACTCCCATGCCCCCGGGCACATGGGTGAGTACCACCGTAACCTGCGCCAGCAGATAGCTCGGCAGAAATTCCAGAAAGGAGACGCCGCTGTCTGCGGGAAGCAGAGCGTACAGGCAGGAGGCGGCGACAACCAGATCAAGTCCGGCAACAAAGGTCTGCGCCAGGGCGATGTGCAGCGTGGGAAGGGCGAATTCCTTGCCGAACAGTTTGATGGATCTTCCTTTCGCCCGCCAGCAGACAAGCAGATAGATCAGACACAGTCCCATCAGCGCACCGCCAAGAGGGCGGATATGGTTGGCCGTAATGCCGAGTTCGGGCGGAACATCCAGAGGAACGAACAGAAAAATGGCGCCGGCAAGCCCCATGGCGCCGACCCAGAAAGTGACGGCCAGCATAAGCACCAGGCGTACGATATCCAGTGTGCTGAACCCCCAGGCGGAATAAAGGCGGTAACGCACTGTGCTGCCGCCGAGCAGTGCGCCGAAATTGTAGCTGATGACGCATCCGACGAAGGAAACAAGGCTTACACGGGCAAGAGCAAGTTTTTTGTGAATGGCTTTGAGAGCAAGCCAGTCATAGCCAATCAGCACCATATAATTGATAATCATGAGCCCGAAAGACAGCAGCAGCTGGGAAAGCGGAATCTGGTGCAGGCTGTGCTTGATTTCTCCAAGGCTGTAGCTGCGCAGCTTGTGATACAGCAGCCATACCGCCAGGGCAAAAATGCCCAGAACCGCGACCTTGCCCAGGATGCCCAGATATTTTTTCATATTCGCGTTTTTTCTCCATATGCGCGACGCGCGCGTTTTGCCGCAGGAGGCATTCCGTGCATGCCGTTGAGCAGGTACAAGTCTATCCTCTCCAGTCCGTAGAGGCAAGGAGGCTTTCATGCCGTGCCCGGCCGCTCTTGCCGCCTGAGGGCGGTCTTTGCTTTTTGCAGGATTCCATCATTCGGCTCCTGCAAATTGCAGGGAAGGTTCAATATCTGTTTCTTTGTAATATGTTGAAATGATTAAATTCAATGAACTGGCACGGAACTTGCTCGGCGTCGGACGCTCCCGGAGAGCAGAAACGCGGGATAGAACGGGAGAGGGCCATCTCTCCATCTCCTCCTCTTTCGTTTTATCCCGCCATGCTGTTGTGGACGAAGAGTCTTGAAGGGCTTGACCGGAACAGGAGGAGGCGTGAAACTGCGTGATGCAATATGGTTTTCCGCAGCTATGCGTCGGATAGAGGAGCGGAAGGAGGCATGATGCGGCAGAACTCTGGAAAAGGCGGGCCGGCCGGGGAGACAGAAGCGGATAGACATGCTGCTCGGACTGCATGCCCTGAAAAGGAGCGCGGCGCTGTCATGGTGGCTCTGAGTTCTCTTCCCACAGATGCAGAAATGCTGGTGCGGTACGGCCTGAAGCTTGCCGCCGGCAGTGTTCCGTGCTACGCGGTGAATGTGCTCCGCCGCAGAAAAGGATTTCCTGCAGCACGATCGGGCATGCGGCGGGGTATGGATATTTCGCTGAATGCGGCGGAACGGCTTGGAGCTCGAGTCGTGTTGCTGAACGAAAATGACGTGGCGTCGGCTCTGGCTGATTTCTGCGCATCCCATGACGTGCAGGATGCGGTATTCGGCGCGTCACGCCTTTCTCCGCTGCGGGAACGGCTGCGCGGTTCGCTGCTGCTTGAGTTTCTGTATGAGTCTGTAGGAGTGGACGTGCATGTCATCAATCTGACGCCGCGATGTCTTATGCCGTGCTCATGAGATTGCGCATGGCCGGTTTCATGTTTATCTCCAAGGTATATTAGCGTTTTTCGCAACGAAAAACTCTGTTATGTCTGATGAGGAGAGAAATGAGCGCGCTGCCCTCGCTGCACAGACGCATCAGGACGTCATTTCTGCGTGTCGTGTTCCTGTTCTGGTGTACCGGCATGCTCATGCTCGCTGCCGTGTGGTTTACCGGAAGACTTCCCCTGCAGATGGTCCGCCTGAACTATGATTCGATTGTCTGGGCTTCGGAGATGGAGCGGGCGTGTGATGCCCTGCTTGCTCCACGGCTTTATCCGGAGCGGACTCCGGCCGGGTGGCGGGCATTTTTTGAGGATAACCTTGAACGCGCCGAACAGAACGTGACCGAACGTGATGAAGGAACTGCGCTTGCGTACGTTCGTTCCGCCTGGGAGGAGTTTCAGAAGGCGGAACGGCCGGACGCCATGGCTGTAAAGGCCGGTCTGCGCGAACTGGAAAGGATCAACGAAAAAGGGCTTTTTCAGCGTCTGGATGCGGGGCTGCGCTGGCGGGACGCCGTTCTGCTGGCAGGGGGACTGGGGCTGCTTGTCGTCGCGGTCGCCTCGGTATTTGTGGCAGACGCCGTGTCGGCCCGTATCGCTCATCCTTTGCGCCGGGCGGCGGAGCTGTTGCGTGCCCGGCCTGTTCCCGGACGGAGTCTGTCGCTGCCGGAGCCGCAGACTCTTGATGTCCGGGTGCTTTTTGACGAGCTGACCCGTCAGTGGGATTGGCTGGGGGAGCTTGATGCCCTTAACGTACAGCGGCTTCTTGAGGAGAAACACAAGCTTGAGCTTGTTCTGGAATCCGTGGAGGATGCCATTCTTGCGCTTGACGCGCGGGGACGGGTGCTGCTGGTCAGCCGCCGCATGCTGGGGATTGTCGGCATGTCGAGGGAAGAGATTGAGGGCAGGCCGTGGCACGAACTGACGTTTTCCGGAAATCTCCGGAAGCGGCCGGAAGGGGCGGATAACCGGGTGGACCTGGATAAGCTGCTGAGTTCCCCCGCGCGGGGAGAATGCGAGATCGGTCTGACGGAAGAAGGGGAACACCGCGCCTTCAGGGCTCGCAGCCGGGATCTGATCATTGACGGCGGTCCGGCGGGCCGGCTGCTGCTTTTGACCGATGTGACGGAAAAAGCCATGCGTGATACGCTGCGGGCCGAGATGATGGACTGGATCGGGCATGAGCTGAAAACTCCAGTGCAGTCTTTGGGGCTGGCGTCGGACTTGCTGAACAGACAGCGGGAGGACGTGGATGACTCGCTGGGCATATTGATTGACACCGTGCGCCAGGATACGGAGCGCCTGCGGGCGGTAGTCCGGCAATTCATGGATATCGCCGGAATGACCCCTGCCATGCTGCGTCTTTTTCCCGAGCGCGTGGAGCTGGGCGTGAAACTGGACGAGTGGCTGGCTCCATTTCGTCTGACGGCCAGGGAGAAGGGGCAGGAACTGGTTCTGACGCGGGATAATCCGGTTTTTGTCAATATTGATGTGGAACGTTTTGCCTGGCTGCTTTCCAACCTGGTATCCAACGCCCTTCGGGAGACGCCGCCCGGAAGACGGGTTGAAGTCGGATTGAGAACGGCGAGGGATGCCGGAAAGAGCCATGCCGAAATGAGCGTGGAGGATGAGGGGCCGGGTATTGCCCCCGAGCAGGAACAACGGCTGTTCCAGCCTTATTCCCACGGCCTGACGAAGGGAACCCGGCAGGGTCTTGCCGGGCTGGGGCTTGCCATTTCGCGTCATCTGGCGGAGGCGCATGGCGGTGCCCTGCGCTATGAGCGGGGTGCGCACGGAGGGGCGCGTTTTGTGGTGGAACTGCCTCTTGCGGATGAAGAAGCGAACGGGAAACAGGAGGAGGAAGATGACGCGGCTCAACGTGTTGATTGCGGATGATGACGACTCCATCGTCAAGACCCTGTGCATGACGGTGAAAGCCCTCGGGCACAGGGCTGCGGGCGCAGGTTCCGGAGAACAGGCCCTGCGTGAACTTGAGCGCGGAGAATTCGACTTTCTTCTGACGGACCTGCGCATGGAAGGCATGTCCGGGGTGGAACTCGTGAGCGAGGCCAGGCGGATCAGGCCGGAACTGATCTGTGTGGTCATGACGGCTTTCGCCGCGTTCGACAATGCTGTTTCCGCAATCCGGGCGGGAGCGTGGGATTATCTGCCCAAGCCCTTTGACGCGGAGCAGCTTGAGCATCTTCTAGATAAAGTTTCCCAGATCGTTGGTTTGAGGAAGGAAAACGAGTCGCTGCGCTCGTCCTCGTATTTTTCCGGATTGAGTTCTCCGGCGGCGCTGGAACTTCGCTCCATGGTGGAGCGTCTGGCTCCCAGTGAGGCGACAGTGTTGCTTTCCGGTGAGACGGGGGCGGGCAAGACGGCTCTGGCACGAACCATTCATGACCTGTCGGCGCGCGCGGGCGGACCTTTTGTTGGCGTGACGTGTTCATCTCTGGCGGATACGTTGTTTGAATCCGAAGTGTTTGGACACGTCCGCGGCGCATTTACCGGGGCGGTCAGGGACAAGCCCGGCAAGTTTGAACAGGCGGAAGGCGGAACGCTGTTTCTTGACGAAATCGGCGAGCTTTCTGCATCTTCGCAGGCCCGGCTGCTGCAGTTTCTGGAAGACAGAACCGTGGAGAGGGTCGGCTCCAGCCAGGCGAGGCGGCTTGATGTGCGCGTTATCGCCGCGACCAACAGAAACCTGGCGGCTTCGGTGGAGCGGAGAGAGTTCCGCGAAGATCTTTATTACCGTCTGAATGTATTTGAATGCCGTATTCCTCCCTTGCGTGAACGGCGCGAAGATATTCCTTTCCTTGCCCGGCGTTTTCTGCAGGAGGCCGCGTTGCGCAACGGCCTGACGGAGGAGCCGCGCCTGTCGGAGGAAATCCTGTCCAGACTGTGTCTGTATGAATGGCCGGGCAATGTGCGGGAACTGCGGAATGCCATGGAACGGGCGGCTGTACTTGCCGCCGGACGCGAGGTG
>ERZ779866.2292-NODE-2292-length-17502-cov-4.230412_pt1 | contig 17502 bp, 17 predicted proteins | sample MGYA00511248_ERZ779866 | MGnify/ENA primary metagenome ERZ779866 (study PRJEB29588, sample SAMEA2155758) | human gut metagenome | biome: human gut; feature: human-associated habitat; material: faeces | place: Denmark | collected 2008/2010 ... | reverse complement strand
AAAAAATATGATTTTGTTTAAAATGTCTACATAATTAATAGTTATTTCAGAAATTTACTTCATTTTATCATTCCCTTAAACGATGATAAACCATTGCTAATAACTATTTGCAATTTTCAGAAATATGATATACAATAAAGTCAAAGGAATAATATTATAAAAAAATTGAATATTTTCTTGCAGACTGCGGGTTTCAAGAACGGCAGAGAACGTTATTATATCAGCCTTGCAGATTCTGAAAAAATGAATGCCTGCGGTTGCTTTATCTGCAAAACCAAACAAAAAGGAGAATGATTTATGAATAATTATATTTGTCAACTTAATGAAAATGTTGAAAGAATCCATGTCCGCTACAACAATCGTTATGGGATTGCGCTTGCAGGCGATCTTTATGCTGCAAAAAATATGGATAAATCAAAAAAATATCCTGCAATTGTGGTCGGCGCTCCATATGGCGGGGTAAAGGAGCAAGGACCGAGTGTGTATGCAAATGAACTTGCCAATCGTGGATTTGTAGTTCTTACATTCGACCCATGCTATATGGGTGAATCAGGAGGGGAACCTCGTCATGTATCATCGCCCGATATGTTCAGTGAGAATATCAGTGCAGGTGTGGATTTTCTCGGACTTCAAAGCTATGTTGACCGTGAAATGATAGGCGCTTTGGGCATCTGTGGAAGGGGGGGATTTGCTCTTTCGGCGGCTGCCGTTGATATGCGCATCAAGGCTGTTGTTACTGCAAGTATGTACGATATGAGTTTTGCCGCCCGTGCAGGACAGTCTCCCGAACAGATATCGGAAACAAAGAAAAAGCTTTCCTTACAGCGTTGGAAAGATGCAGAAAACAACTATCCTGAATATATCCCGACTTTTCCCGAAGAAGCAGTAATGGAAATTCCTGACGAAATGCAGGGCATATGGAGAGAGTTTTTTGAGTTTTATGCAACAAATCGCGGTCATCATCGCAATGCTCGCGGCGGATTTACCACGACAAGCGACCTTGCGTTTATAAATTATCCGTTGCTTGCGCACATTGATGAAATTTCTCCTCGTCCGATACTTTTTATAGTCGGTGAACAGGCTGAAAGTCGTTTTTTCAGCGATACGGCATATGACAATGCAAATGATCCTAAGGAACTGCTTGTTATTCCTAACTGCAATCATGTTGACCTTTATGACAATATAACCAAAATTCCGTTTGATAAGATAGAAACATTTTTCAGGAATAACCTTAAATAAAGGAGGCAATGCTCTCATGATTAATATTCCCGCTGTAAAACTTTTCAATGGTGTTGAAATGCCGACGGAGGGATTCGGCGTATTTCAAATATCCGAAACGGAATGTAAAAATATAGTTCTTGACGCGATACACACCGGTTATCGTCTGATAGATACCGCAAGTTCATACAAAAACGAACAGGCTGTCGGCGATGCTGTAAAGCAGGCGATTGATGAGTGTATCGTAAGCCGCGATGAGCTTTTTATTACTACAAAGGCTTATATTCAGGAAATGGGATATGATAATCTCAAATGGGCCTTTGAGCGTTCCCTGAAAAATCTTGGTCTCGAATATCTTGATTTGTATCTTATTCATATGCCGCTCGGGGATTACTACGGAGCGTGGAGAGCTATGGAAGAACTATATGAACAAGGCAGGATAAGAAGTATAGGCGTATGCAATTTTGACTCTGCAAGGCTTATGGATTTGTGTTACAATGCAACAATAAAGCCAATGGTAAATCAGATTGAACGTCATCCTCATTACCAACGGCATGATGAATTGGGACTAATGAGAAAACTTGGAGTTCAGCCAGAGGGGTGGGCGCCGTTTGCCGAGGGTATGAAAGGAATGTTTCAGGAGCCTGTTTTGGCTGAAATTGCTGGTCAATACGGCAAAACGCCTGCACAGGTAATACTTCGTTGGGAGATACAGCAAGGTGTTATTATTATTCCGAAATCGGTTCACAAAAACCGCATGGAGGAAAATATCTCAATATGGGATTTTGAACTGTCTGATGAAGATATGCGGAAAATCAACGCACTTGATAAAAATTGTCCGTCTATGCTTGATTGCTCAGAACCAAGTGAAATTGATCGTTTGTATAATTATCTGAACAATCCCGTTTTAACTACGCTTTAAATTGATGATGAGGTAATTGGAATGACAATTGAAAAATTTCTCGAATTTATCCGCAGCGGTCAGGAGATAACAGTAGATTCCGACATTCATAAATTCATGGGGATTATGAGCAGTGAAGATATGAAGATTACCTGCTGCCTGAATAACAGCTATCACACCCCTGAAGAAATACGGCAGCTTTTTTCCAAGCTGATCGGAAAGGACGTGGACGAAACATTCAGCTTGTTTCCACCATTTACAACGGATTTCGGCAAAAATATTATTGTAGGAAAGAACGTGTTTATCAATTCGGGCTGCCGTTTTCAGGATCACGGAGGAATTACCATTGATGACGGCGCGCAGATAGGACATAACGTGGTAATTGCTACACTAAATCATAATTTTATTCCCGAAAAGCGGAGAAATATGTTTGCAAAACCTGTACATATAGGTAAAAATGTTTGGATAGGTTCAAATTCTACCGTTTTGCCGGGAATTACAATAGGCGAAAATGCAGTCGTTGGCGCAGGATCGGTTGTCACGAAAGATGTTCCGCCAATGACGGTTGTTGCAGGCAATCCGGCAAGAATAATCAAAGAAATCGGAGGTACAATATGAAACAAATATTATCTGTTTTCACAGTTTTGATAGTGATTCTATGTGGCTGCTCCGGTGCAAAAGCTTTTGTAAATTCAAAAGCTGCTGTTCAGATTAATGCTTCACAGATTTCCGGACTGGCTGATGAAACCTACGCAATTGAAGATGTCCGTGTTTTACAGGATTTTCTCCTCGGCAGACGAACTGTAGGTAACGGCAAGGATTTTGATTTATGCAAGGACGGAGTATGGAATGTTTTTGACCTGTGTTTATTAAAGCGTGAGGTTATGAAAAATATGACTGCAAACGATATGGATATTCTTGTGACGTATTTTTCATGTACGGGCAATACGGAAAAAATTGCGGAATATACCGCCTCTTATCTGAATGCAGACATCTATGAGATAGTTCCCGAAATTCCATACACTGAAGACGATTTAAAATATTACACCGATTGCCGTGCGGACAGAGAACAGAACGACCCGACAGCACGCCCTGAAATTTCAGGCAGTGTGAAAAATATGGATGATTATGAAATTGTATTTATCGGTTATCCTATATGGCACGGACAAGCGCCGAAAATAATTTATACATTTATTGAAAGCTATGATTTTTCGGATAAAATTATTGTTCCGTTCTGCACGTCGGGAAGCAGTCCTATAGGTTCAAGCGCGTCAAATCTGCATTCACTCGCTTCGGGCGGTACGACATGGCTTGACGGTATGCGCTTTTCGGGAAATGCATCGAAGTTAGATGTGACAAAGTGGATCGACAGTTTAAACCTTGATATAAAGGAAGATGATAATGTGGATTAGGAGCAGTTAATTATTACCGCAAACAGCCGGACATCTACTGCAAAATTTGCTGAAACTTCCAGCGTTGACGCATTGCGTTAATTGCTGTTAACATCCAGAACGTAAACAAAAAGCCTGTAAAGACTCTTAAATCTTTACAGGCTTTAAATTATTTCGGTTAATAAAATCCCTATATAATATTGATAGTTTCTGCTTGTACCATTATATTATAGGTTGAACCGTTTTGTAAACGTGGATATGATATTCCGAGTTCGTCATCGTTGCCTGGGGGAGTGTATTATCCAATTAAGATTGTACAATTATAATATAATAACTTCAATCCTTTTTGCCGGAATACATCAGTTAACGATAAATTAAACGAGCCTTCGGTAAATGCAAGTCCTTCGTGATTAGCGTTTCCACGATTCCTCAACAGCAACTGCGCAGGCAACTGTAGCTCCAACCATAGGGTTGTTGCCCATGCCGATAAGTCCCATCATTTCAACATGAGCCGGAACAGACGATGAACCTGCGAACTGTGCGTCAGAATGCATTCTGCCGAGAGTGTCGGGCATGCCGTAAGAAGCTGGTCCTGCCGCCATATTATCAGGGTGAAGAGTACGTCCGGTACCGCCGCCTGATGCAACAGAGAAATATTTCTTACCTTTTTCGATACATTCCTTTTTATATGTACCTGCAACAGGGTGCTGGAATCTTGTGGGGTTAGTTGAATTTCCTGTGATAGAAACATCAACGCCTTCCTTCCACATTATAGCAACGCCTTCCGTAACATCGTTAGCGCCGTAGCAATTAACCTTGGCTCTCAGACCGTCAGAATAGGATTTTCTGAAAACTTCCTTGACCTCGCCGGTTGAATAATCCATTTCGGTTTCAACAAAAGTAAATCCGTTAATTCTTGAGATTACCTGAGCAGCGTCCTTACCAAGTCCGTTAAGGATAACTCTCAGGGGCTTTTTTCTTACCTTGTTTGCTTTTTCGGCAATACCGATAGCGCCTTCTGCGGCGGCAAAGGATTCATGACCTGCAAGGAAACAGAAGCACTCCGTTTCTTCTTCAAGAAGCATTTTGCCTAGATTACCATGACCAAGACCTACCTTACGCTGATCGGCTACAGAGCCTGGTATACAGAAAGCCTGAAGACCTTCTCCGATTGCAGCGGCAGCGTCTGCCGCTCTTGTGCAGCCCTTCTTTATTGCGATTGCTACGCCTACGATATAAGCCCAGCAAGCGTTTTCAAAGCATATAGGCTGAATTTTCTTTACCTGTTCGTATATATCAAGACCTTTATCCTTAGTAATTTTCTCAGCCTCTTCAATAGATGAAATTCCATAGCTGTTTAAAACGGAATTGATTTTATCAATTCTTCTTTCATATGATTCAAATAAAGCCATTATAATTTACCTCCTTATTCTGCTCTGGGATCGATGATCTTAACAGCGTCTTCAACACGGCCGTACTGACCCTTTGCCTTTTCCCAGGCAGTATTAGGATCGTCGCCTTTTTTAATAAAGTCTGTGAATTTTCCGAGGCTTACAAACTGATATCCTATAACATGATCTTCATCGTCAAGCGCAATGCCGGTTACGTAGCCTTCAGCCATTTCGAGGTAACGAACACCCTTTTTAAGCGTACCGTACATTGTTCCTACCTGTGAACGAAGTCCCTTGCCAAGATCCTCAAGACCGGCGCCGATAGGAAGACCGTCCTCTGAGAATGCGCTTTGTGTGCTGCCGTAAACGATCTGGAGAAAAAGTTCTCTCATAGCAGTGTTGATAGCGTCACAGACCAAGTCGGTGTTAAGAGCTTCAAGCAGAGTTCTGCCGGGAAGAATTTCAGCAGCCATAGCTGCGGAATGCGTCATACCGGAACAACCGATTGTTTCAACCAGCGCCTCCTGAATTATACCTTCCTTTACATTAAGCGTCAGCTTGCAGGCGCCCTGCTGCGGAGCACACCAGCCTACGCCGTGAGTAAGTCCTGATATATCGGTTATCTGAGTTGCCTTTACCCATTTTGCTTCCTCCGGAATTGGAGCAGCGCCGTGAGCAACGCCCTGTCTAACAGTGCACATGTTTTCTACTTCATGAGAATAAATCATATAATTACTCCTTTCGTTTAAGACCTCAAACAGTCTTAATACAGCATATGTACTTATTATATAACATTTTCCTTTCTTAATCAAGTCTTTTTTTCAAAATTTGCGTGAATTGAATGTAAAAAGATGATAATAATATATTATATTGAAATATTAATTGGGCATTAAATGAATATTAAGGAGAATATGATATGAATAAACAAAAATGCGCAATAATCGGTTGCGGTTTCGTTGGCGCGACTATAGCGTTTGCGCTGACTCAGAAAAGTCTTTTTTCAGAGCTTGTATTGATTGATTCAAATCATGCTAAGGCAGAGGGTGAAGCTATGGATCTTAGTCATGGTCTTCCTTTTGCACATCCAATGAAAGTTTATGCGGGCGATTATAAGGATATTGCGGATTGCTACCTTATAATTATAACGGCCGGAACAGCCCAGAGGCCCAATGAAACTCGTCTTGACATGGTGCACAAAAATGTGGAGATTTTCAAGAGTATAATTCCTAATATCACAAAGTATAATAACAGCGCAATATTACTTGTTGTTTCAAATCCGGTCGATATTCTGACCTACTGTACAATAAAGCTTTCCGGATTTCCTGCGGGAAGAGTTTTGGGTTCCGGCACCGTTTTAGATACGGCGCGTCTGAAATATCATCTTGGACAGCAGCTTTGCGTTGACAGCCGAAGCATACACGCATTTATTATAGGCGAGCATGGGGACAGCGAGCTTGCTGTCTGGAGCAGTGCAAATGTTTCCGGTATAGATCTGGAGGACTTTCATGGATTATGCTCAAGCTGTCGTGAGGTATCGTTTAATCAGACCTATGAAAATGTCAGGGACAGCGCCTACGAGGTAATTGAAAGAAAGGGCGCCACCTACTATGGTATAGCAATGGCTGTGACAAAAATAGTGCTTGCGATAATAAGAGACGAGCATTCAGTTCTTCCTGTTTCGGGCTATGTTGACGGACATTACGGACTTTCTGATCTATGTATAGGAGTTCCGTCTATTGTCGGAAGCAATGGAATTGAAAAGGTTTTGGACATACCGTTGAACGAAGAGGAAAACGAAAGACTTATAAATTCTGTTAAAACCCTTAAAAAGGTTATATCGGAATTGGATATTTAAAAACGGAAGAAATTTTTTAAAACAACTATTGACTTTAACCTTTCAATTTGATATAATATAAAAAAATATTTTCTGCCACCGGGTAGAAAAGCGGAAGCGTCCGTTACACATCGTTAGGTCTTGGAAGATGTGTAACGGGCGCTTATTTTGGTTTGGAGGTTAAATATATGATATTTGAAAAATTTAAATCGCATCTTTTTTATTTTACCAAAAAGGAACTCATGCTTTGGTTTACATCTTCCGTACTTATTGTAGTTTCTTTCCTTGCATTTGACAGGGAAAACATATTGATCCTCATAGCTTCGCTGATAGGAGTTACATCATTGATTTACAATGCAAAGGGGAATCCGGTCGGTCAATTTTTGATGATTATTTTCAGCGCCCTATACGGTTTTATATCCTTTACCTTCGCTTATTACGGAGAAATGATAACTTATCTGGGAATGACTGCGCCGATGGCGGTTTTTGCACTTATCTCATGGTTAAAAAATCCTTATAACGGAAACAAGAAGGAAGTCAAGGTAAATAGGTTAAAAACAAAGGAAATTGCTTTTATGATAATTCTGGCAGCGGCTGTTACTTTTATATTTTATTATATTCTGTTATTTTTTCATACGGCCAATTTAGTACCAAGCGCTGTATCCGTGACTACCAGTTTTCTTGCGGTTTATCTGACCTTCAGAAGAAGCGCGTTTTATGCGGCCGCCTATGCGGCCAACGATATAGTGTTGATAATTTTATGGATATTGGCGGCGCTTACCGATATATCTTATTTATCTGTTGTTATATGTTTTATTATGTTTTTTGTAAACGATATTTACGGTTTTGTGAATTGGTCAAAGATGCGGAAACGGCAGGAAGCTGACTCAAATAAGATTCTGAATTAATAAATATAATAACGGTCGTTATATTTGCTGTGAGCCATTATGGAAAGTGTAAGAAATTTATATATCTTATATGTGCATATTTTCTTTCCAATTAGCCTTGACTTTTAACGTTTATATGGTATAATACTATATGTAGTGTTTTACAGAAACTTAAAACACTACATATTGTGTTTTGGCTTGAGGGAGGTTTATATGAAAATTATAAAGAGGAGCGGTATTGAGGTGGATTTTGACGCCTCAAAAATTGATTCCGCCGTATCTAAGGCAAACAGGGAAGCGGCCGAAAATGCAAGGCTGACCGTTGAACAAATAAAAGATATTTCAAAATATATTAAGAATTTATGTGAGAATATCGGAAGAACTTTAAACGTTGAAGAAATTCAGGATCTTGTGGAAAATAAGATCATGGAATATCAGGCCTTCGAGGTTGCCAGAAAATATATTACATATAGATATAAAAGAAGTCTGGTAAGAAAATCTAATTCAACAGACGAGCAGATACTTAGTCTGATAGAATGCAATAATGAGGAAGTAAAGCAGGAAAATTCCAATAAAAATCCGGTTATTAACAGCGTGCAGCGCGATTATATGGCGGGAGAGGTCAGTAAGGATATAACAAGGCGTTTTCTTTTGCCGGAGGAGATTGTGAAGGCGCATGAAGAGGGAATTATACATTTTCATGACGCCGATTATTTTGCTCAGCATATGCACAACTGCTGTTTGGTAAACCTTGACGATATGCTTCAGAACGGTACTGTTATAAGCGAAGTAATGATAGAAAGACCTAAGAGCTTTTCGACTGCATGTAATATCGCAACCCAGAGTATCGCTCAGATAGCCAGCTCGCAGTACGGAGGACAGAGCATTACCTTATCGCATCTTGCTCCGTTTGTCGACGTAAGCAGACAAAAGCTGAGAAAAATAGTATATAATGAATTTAAAGAAGCCGGAATACCTCTCAATGAAGATAAAATAAATGAAATAGCCGAAATGCGTGTAAAGGAAGAAATTAAACGCGGAGTACAGATGATTCAATATCAGGTTATTACTTTGATGACTACCAACGGACAAGCGCCTTTTGTAACTGTTTTTATGTATCTGAACGAGGTAGAAGAGGGCAGGCTCAGAGATGATCTTGCGCTTGTGATAGAGGAAATGCTGCGTCAGCGTATACTGGGCGTAAAAAATGAAAGCGGCGTTTATATAACTCCTGCTTTTCCTAAACTGATTTATGTTCTGGAAGAGGACAATATACGCGAAGGAACAAAATACTGGGATATTACTAAATTGGCTGCTGAATGCACGGCAAAGAGAATGGTTCCGGATTATATATCAGAGAAAAAGATGCTGGAGCTTAAGATAGACGCAAACGGCAACGGTAATTGCTATCCATGTATGGGCTGTCGGAGCTTTCTGACTCCTTATGTTGATGAAAACGCCGCTCCTAAATATTACGGAAGATTTAATCAGGGAGTCGTTACTCTTAACCTTGTGGATATAGCGTGCTCGTCGGACGGAGACGAAGAAAGATTCTGGAAAATATTTGATGAACGTCTTGAGCTTTGCAGGGAGGCTCTGATGTGCAGACATGAAAGGCTGCTTGGAACACCTTCGGATGTTGCTCCCATTTTGTGGCAGTATGGAGCTCTTGCGCGTCTTAAAAAGGGTGAAACTATTGATAAGCTTCTTTATAATGGCTATTCGACTATTTCCTTGGGATATGCCGGCCTTTGCGAATGTACAAGATATATGACGGGAAAATCACATACGGATCCGGAGGCTACTCCTTTTGCGCTTTCTGTTATGAAGCATTTAAACGAGGCTTGCAGCCGGTGGGCTGAGGAAACTAATATCGCCTTCAGTCTTTACGGAACGCCTTTGGAATCTACCACATATAAATTTTCAAAATGTCTTCAGAAACGTTTCGGAATAATACCCGGAGTTACAGACAGGAATTATATAACTAACAGCTATCATATTCATGTGACCGAGGATATTGACGCTTTCAGTAAGCTTACCTTTGAGGCTCAGTTTCAGAAACTGTCGCCGGGTGGAGCGGTGAGTTATGTTGAGGTTCCTAATATGCAGAATAATATAGAAGCCGTTCTGGCGGTAATGCAGCATATTTATGATAATATAATGTATGCCGAGCTTAATACGAAAAGCGATTATTGCCGCGAATGCGGATTCGACGGTGAAATACAGATAATAACCGATATACATGGAAAGCTTGTGTGGCAATGCCCAAACTGCGGCAATACAGATCAGGACAAAATGAATGTTGCCAGAAGAACCTGCGGTTATATAGGTACTCAGTTCTGGAATCAGGGACGTACTCAGGAAATAAAAGAAAGAGTAATGCATTTATAAGAAAAGCTCTGCCGCTTAATAGGCGGCAGTCTTTTATTTACGGAGAATTAATTATGAATTACGCCGAAATTAAAAAAACAGATATTGCTAACGGAACGGGAGTCAGAGTATCTTTATTCGTTTCCGGCTGCACACATCGTTGCAGGGGCTGCTTTAATGAGAAAACATGGGATTTTAATTATGGTTTACCTTTTACAGAGGATACATGCAGTGAAATAATAAAAGCAGTCGAACCGGTTTATATTTCCGGATTGACTTTAATAGGAGGCGAGCCTCTTGAGGTTTGTAATCAGAGATGTCTTATAGATCTTTTAAGAAAAATAAAAGGACTTTATCCTGAAAAAAATATATGGTGCTATAGTGGTTATACTTTTGAAACCGATATATTGAATAAAAAAGGAAAGGCGCACTGCGAGGTTACGGACGAGTTTATTTCTATGATTGACGTTTTGGTTGACGGTGAATTTATTCTTGCTAAAAGAAATTTATGCCTTAAATTCAGAGGCTCTGAGAATCAGAGAATTATACTTGTAAAGGAATCGCTGACTCGCGGAAAAACAGTTCTTTCTCCTTTGAATAAATAAAAATATCCCTTTTTGCTGTCGCTGTTTATTTATAAATCAGCTTTTTTGGCAAAAGGGGATATTTTTATTGAATATTAATCGAAATCCTCTTCGGATACGGGAAGCTTTGCGCCGCAAACGCCGCAGAACTGGAATTTGTCCATTACCTCCGACTGGCATTTCGGGCAGACCTTAACGCCTTTAAGGCTTTGCAGCTCAAATTTCATTTTTTTGATTCTGCGTTTACGCGTATCAATATCTTCACAGTAAGCCTTCAATTCATCAATATTTTCAGGCGTTTTATAATAAGTTCTTCCGATGTCTGAAAATATTTCAAGGATTCTTTCTTCCTCGTAAATAATTTTTCTTTTCAGATTTCCTGTATCTGACAGGTTTTTTGTTTTTTCATTCATATTTCGGCTGGCGTCGCTAACAGCGTCGCCGATCTTATTAAAAATTCCCATAAAGTCCTCCCTTAATATTACATATCATAAATTTCCTGACTTGTTAAAAGCTTAATACCTGCGCTGCTTAAAACCTCGGCAGCCGCTTCGTTATCGGCGACTCTTAATATAACATAGGCGATATTTTCGGATTTGCTTACAAACGCATACATATATTCCACGCTTATTTTATTTGCATAAAGCGTATCCATAACCTTGGCAAGTCCGCCTGGATTGTCTTCAACGCCGACTGCAAGCACATCGGTAATAGTAACGGTACAGTCGGCGTCCTTTAGAGCGCCGCATGCTTTTTCAGGATCGTTTACAATAAGTCTCAAAATTCCGAAGTCCTTGGTATCCGCAATTGAAAGAGCGCGGATATCAATCTTGTTGTCTTTGAGTATATTAGTCATAGCCTTAAGCCTACCGGGTTTATTTTCAACGAAAATAGAAATTTGTTTAATCATTAGATATCCTCCTTTATTTGCGTCTGTCGATTACTCTTACCGCTTTACCTTCAGTTCTCTGAATGGTTTTGGGCTCTACAAGACGTATTTTTGCAGAAATGCCAAGCGTAGAATCTATTGCGTTTTTGATTATTTTTTCCTGATCCTCAAGGCTTTTTACAGTATCCGAGAACATTTCCGGGGATATTTCAACCTGTATTTCAAGAGTGTCGGTATTGTCGATTCTGTCCACGATAAGCTGATAATAAGGAGCAGTATTTCCAAGCTGAAGCAATACGCTTTCGACCTGAGACGGAAATACGTTAACACCTCTGATTATAAGCATATCGTCTGAACGGCCGGCTGGCTTCATCATTTTGATCAAGGTTCTGCCGCACGAGCATTTTTCGCGTTTGAGTATTCCGATGTCTCTTGTTCTGTATCTCAGCAGGGGAAAGGCCTCCTTTGTAATACAGGTGAACACTATTTCTCCCTGTTCTCCCTCAGGAAGCGTTTCTCCTGTATCGGGATCAATGGTTTCAGCGATAAAATGATCCTCATTAATATGCATACCGGTTTGTTCGCTGCATTCAAAAGCTACTCCGGGACCTATTATTTCTGTAAGACCGTAAATATCATGAGCCTTTAATCCGAGCTTCCGTTCAATTTCCGTACGCATTTCCTCTGTCCAAGGTTCGGCTCCGAACAGTCCTGCTTTAAGCTTTATCTGATCCTTTGATATACCCATTTCTTCCATAGTTTCTGCGAGAAACAGGGCATAAGACGGCGTACAGCAGATAAAAGTAGAGCCGAAATCCTTGATTATATTAATCTGACGTTTAGTATTTCCTGTTGATACCGGAATAACCGTCATACCCACCTTTTCAGCTCCGCCGTGCAGTCCTAAACCGCCGGTAAACAAACCGTATCCGTATGATACATGCATAAAGTCTTTATTTGTAGCTCCGGCGGCAGTAAGAGCTCTGGCGCAGCATTCCGCCCATATGTCGAGATCGTTTTCCGTATAGCCGACGACAATTTGCTTTCCCGTCGTACCGCTGGAGGCATGAAGCCTTACGACGTCTTCCATAGGAACGGCAAACAATCCGTACGGATATGTATCCCTGAGATCCTGTTTCATGGTAAACGGCAGCTTTTTCAAATCGTCTATTCCATGTATATCTTTTGGAGAAACACCGGCCTGTTCCATTCTTTCGCGGTAATAAGGAACATTTTCATATACGCGTCTTACTGTCTGAGAAAGCCTGAAGCTCTGAAGAGCGCGCATTTCATCATGAGTTGCGCACTCCATACTTTTATTCCAATAATTTTTCATAAATCCGCCGCTCCCTTATTTGAAATTTTTTCCCAGATCAAAGGCTTTAAGATTAAGCTCAAGGAATTTTTCAGGTACGCAGGTTCTTATAGCGTCTTTCCAGACGTTTTCATCAAAGCTCATTTTTGAAGCTATAACGCCCATTAAAACAACGTTTGAAGCCTTTGCGTTACCTGCTTTCTCAGCGAGTGAAAGAGCGTCGGCAGCTATTATATCTATACCAAGCGCTTCGATTTTTTCCGCTATATCAGCCGGATATTCGGCATTACCGGTAATTACAGGCATAGGATCAAGCGTCTGTGTTGATGTTATAAGATGACCGTTTTTTTTCAGATAAGAAACCCACCTTGCGGCTTCGAGCAACTCGAATGAAACGATGATATCTGCTTCACCCTTTTCGATTACGGGAGAATAAACCTTGTCGCCGTATTTTACATAAGTTACAACGGAGCCGCCTCTCTGAGACATACCGTGAACCTCGCTTACTTTTACGTCATAGCCCTGAGAAAGCAGAACGTTTCCGATTATTCTGGATGCCAGCAGACTGCCCTGACCGCCGACGCCGACTATCATAATTGATTTAGTTTCCATATTCTTTAAAACCTCCGTCTTATTCAGTAATAGCGTCAAACCTGCACATTTCAGTACAGATTCCGCAGCCTACGCACAAGGTTTTGTCTATATCAGCCTTGCCGTCCTTGATTGAAATAGCCGGACATCCGATTTTCAGACATAGTTTACATGTTCTGCATTTATCCTTGTTTACGTTAAGAGCCGGCCTATGCTTAACATATTTAAGAAGCGCGCAGGGACGTCTTGATATAATAACGGAAGGTTCTTCAATTTCAAGCTCTTCAAGCACCGCGGCTTCAGTTTCCTTCATATTATACGGATCAACAACTCTTACTCTTTCGATTCCGACAGCTTTACATAACGCTTCAAGCGATACCTTTGAAGCCGGATCGCCCTTAAGGTTATAGCCTGTTGTCGGGTTCTGCTGATGACCGGTCATTCCGGTAATGGAGTTGTCAAGTATTATAACTGTTGAATTTGTCGCATTATACGCAATATTGATAAGTCCTGTAATGCCGCTGTGGATAAAGGTAGAATCGCCTATAACTGCAACGTTTTTGTTTTCTCCGTCTTTACCCATTATTTTATTCATGCCGTGGAGAGCGGAGATGGAAGCGCCCATACAAATTGTTGAATCCATAGAATTAAGGGGAGCCGCGGCTCCGAGCGTATAACAGCCTATATCTCCTGAAACTGTGATATTATTCTTAGCCAAAGAATAGAATAAGCCTCTGTGCGGACATCCTGCGCACATAACCGGAGGTCTTACCGGAACGTTCGCTGAAAATTCTGTAAATTCGTTTTTTATGCCTAAAAGCTTTTCCTTGATAATGGACTGGGAAAGCTCCCCTATAAATCCGAAAAGCTCTTTTCCGATAACATTTATTCCAAGCTTTTTACAATGCGTTTCTATAATATCGTCGAGCTCTTCTATAACGTAGATTGTTTTAAATTTTTTCGCAAAATTCTTTATTAAATCGGCAGGCAGGGGATTTACTATACCTAATTTCAGGTAAGACGCACTGTCACCTAGAGCCTCCTTTGCATATTGATAAGCGACGCCGCTTGTTATAACGCCTATGCCGCCATCGTTAATTTCCGTGCTGTTAAGAGGAGAGGTTTCAGCGTATTCAATCAACTCTTTTGTTCTCTCTTCAACGACCGCATGACGTCCCTTTGCAAACGCGGGCATCATTACATATTTCTGAGGATTTTTAACATAGGGCTTGACCGGAACATTTTTTCTTTCGCAAAGCTCTACTATGCTCTGTGAATGTGATACTCTGGTTGAAAGTCTGACAATAACGGGAGTATCAAACTGTTCAGAAAGCTCGAAGCCGGCCTTTACAAAGTCCTTGCATTCTGAAGAATCGGAGGGTTCCAGCATAAGTACCTTAGAAGCTATCGCATGGTGACGGCTGTCCTGTTCATTCTGCGAAGAGTGCATACCCGGATCATCTGCAACGGCAATAACCAGTCCGCCGGTAACTCCCGTATATGCGGCGGTATAAAGCGGATCGGCGGCAACGTTTAGACCGACGTGCTTCATTCCGCAAAAGCTTCTTGCTCCCGCAATTGACGCTCCTATAGCGGTTTCCATAGCCACCTTTTCATTAGGCGCCCACTCTGCATACATTTCCTCGTATTTGGCGCCGTATTCTGTAATTTCTGTGGATGGAGTGCCCGGATAGCTTGAAATAAGCCGGCATCCGCTTTCATATAAACCTCTTGCAAAGGCTTCATTGCCAAGCATTAATCTTTTCATTAATTCAAATCCTTTCTTTCAGATAATTATCTTTTATCCATAAAGCGACCGAATCGGAATTATTATCTCCGATTACATAGTCGGCAATATCTTTCAGTTCATTTTTTGCGTTTCCTACGGCAATTTTTCTGTCGCAGGCATTAAACAGAGGAATGTCGTTTAAGTTATCTCCAAAGCCCGTTATACTTTCGTATGCCCCGTAATTTTTCAGGAAAACCACGGCATTATATTTTGAGGCTGCGGAGCCGAATACCTCCAGAAACCAGTATTCCTTATGATAAACGTCTCTGTAAAAGGCGAGCTTTACGCCTTTGTTTTTTTCTATTTCACATTTAACCGGAAGCAGTTTTTCGTAGCTGTCTAAAATGGTGAAATATACGGTACCGGAGTCTGCCGCTTCAGAAAGATCGCTGCATTTGATAAAAGGTTTGTCATATTTATCCCTTCTGACAGCATAAAAATCTTTCATAGCCCTGTTTGAAAAATCAGAATATACGGCATACAGCATATCTCTTTCAATTTTATACATAAAGGGATGCAGATTATGCCTTTTGAATATTTCTGACACAGCCAGCGCATTTTCTGGTTTTATGTATTCATTTTTCATATATCTGCCGGTAACGGTATCGTATATGCTTACTCCGTTCATCAGAATACAGGGAAGCTTTAAATTCAGCTTTTCGGTTATTTTCAAAGCGGAAGCTGCGGTTCTTGCCGTAGCAAAAGTAAAATTTAGTCCATTTTCAATTAAATCGTTGAGTATGTCCGCGGCTTTATCGCTGATATCTGCTTTTTCGTTGAGAAGCGTACCGTCAAGATCAGAAACAAATAGAGTCTTGGTCATTGGCTTCTCAAATCAAGTATTCTTTTGGCTTTACCCTGAAATCTTTCAAGGGATTTATGCTCAACAAGAGATACCTTTGTTTCGATGCCCAGAACTGTTTTTAGATTATGATGAATCGAACATCTCAGCGATTCAAGAGCGGCATAGTTTTCAAGCAGAGAGCTATCGGCAAGCTCGACCTTTACCTCTAAATGATCAGAAAAATTCGATCTTGTTATAACAAGCTGATAGTGCGGAGCAATCTGCTCAAAGCCCATAAGAACGCTTTCAATCTGAGACGGAAATACGTTAACGCCTCTGATTTTAAGCATATCGTCCGTTCTTCCCATAATTTTAGCCATTCTTGCAAAGGTTCTGCCGCATTTGCAAGGCTCATAGTCTATTTTGGTAATGTCCTTTGTCCTGTACCTGAGCATAGGAATACCTTCCTTAGAGAGCGTGGTTACAACAAGCTCTCCCTGAGCTCCTTTGGGAAGAACCTGAAGAGTATGCGGATCAATAACTTCGGCAAGGAAATGATCCTCGTTGATATGCATTCCGCATCTTAGCTCGCATTCTCCCGAAACACCCGGACCCATAAGCTCGCTCATGCCGTAATTATCAGTCGCAAAAAGACCGAGCGTTTTTTCGATCTGACTTCTCATTTCTTCTGTGCAGCCCTCAGAGCCGAAAAGGCCCAGACGCAGATTTATTTTATCTATAACTCCCATTTCCTTTGCGGTTTCTCCTATGTACTGCGCATAGGACGGAGTGGATACGAGTCCCGATGTCTTAAAATCCTGCATAAGCATTATTTGCTTTTCCGTGTTTCCGCTTGAGGTCGGCACAACCGTCGCGCCTATTTTTTCCAGACCGTAATGAAGTCCAAGCGCTCCGGTAAAAAGACCGTATCCGAAGGCTATCTGAATTATGTCGTCTTCAGACGCTCCTGCCGCCATACAGAGTCTTGCCATGCAGTCGCTCCAGTTTTCAATATCGTTTTTAGTGTACCCTACGACGGTCGGTTTTCCGGTAGTGCCGCTTGAGGCGTGAATTCTTATAATTTTATTAACAGGCTGTCCGAAAAGACCGAAAGGGTAGTTGTCGCGGATATCTTCCTTTGTGGTATACGGTATGTACTGTATATCTTCAAGAGACTTGATTTTATCCGCCGTAACGCCGGCTCTTTCAAGTCTGTCATGATAAAATTTCACATTTCTGCTGCAATAATCGACAAGCCACTTTAATCTTTCAAGCTGTATTTTTTCGATTGATTTTCGCGGCATTGTTTCGATGTCCTTTTGAAAAAACATTGTTTTACTTTCCTCTTTCCGTTTGATGTAAAAATGCATAAGCATTGATTATCATCTAATTATATCATTCTTTTATAAAAAAGTATATAGTTTTCTGATTTTAACAAGTTATTTTGTAACTTTTTGTAGATTTTTGAAGTATTGATTTGTACATTATTACTTAATTTAAGATAAATGAATTTTTAGATTTATGTTGATAAAACTGAAAATTTATTGTATAATAAAAC
>ERZ779866.2291-NODE-2291-length-17504-cov-3.611898_pt1 | contig 17504 bp, 12 predicted proteins | sample MGYA00511248_ERZ779866 | MGnify/ENA primary metagenome ERZ779866 (study PRJEB29588, sample SAMEA2155758) | human gut metagenome | biome: human gut; feature: human-associated habitat; material: faeces | place: Denmark | collected 2008/2010 ... | reverse complement strand
GCTCCCCATGTCGCGGCCATCTGCAACAAGCCCTGGCTCGGAACGAGCCCCCTTCTGAACCTCTAACAAAGCTTCGCGAACTGCCCCCAACGCAGCCACTTTGCTAGCCGCAATGCCAACGGCTTCGGCACGAATCTTGTCGGTAACATTCTCTCCATCCAGGATAATTTTCCCTTCTTTGAAGAGCGGCTTAAGAGCGGCGGCGAGCCGGGCCACAGACGGCTCATCGGCCAAATCGAGATGATTTTTTAATGCCTTGTAGGCCGTCAGACGATAAAGCGCACCGCTATCGAGATAATGAAAGCCAAGCGATTGAGAGACACGAGACGCTACTGTGCCTTTTCCTGAAGCCGTTGGGCCATCAATCGTGATCACCGGAATTTTATTCATGATTTTAAAATCCAACTCATGACAATTAGGCCTCAGTCAGCCAGCTGCTACTGAGGCCCACAAGATCAGCTAACTAGTTTTGACGATCCATGCCTTCGGCTGACAGTTCGTCACCGAAATCCAAAGAAGCCGTTCCCATATCGTTCTCAGACTGAGCTGAAGACGACATTTGCTCAACATCGCCTTCTGACGATTTCCCGTCGGCATCCGCGTCGTCATCGGCAATTCGTTGCGCAGCCGCCAGCACATCGTCTTTGAGTGAAATCAAGGTGACGCCTTGCGTTGCCCGTCCCATCACACGGATATCGGAAACTGCCATCCGAATGATCTTGCCTTTTTCCGTTAAAAGCATCAACTCATCGGACCCCGTCACCAAAGTCGCCGCAACCACCTTACCGTTTCGTTCACTGGTCTGAATGGCGATCATTCCTTGAGCGCCGCGACCATGGCGAGTGTATTCACTGACGGATGTGCGTTTACCGTAACCATTTTCCGTCACTGTCAGAACGGTCTTGTTTTCATCATCAATGACCAGAAGCGAAATCACCTGCTGCCCGTCTTTGAGCATCATGCCCCGCACACCGCGAGCGGCGCGTCCCATCGCGCGAACATCTTCTTCGCTGAAGCGCACCGCCTTTCCAGCATCAGAGAACAACATGACGTCATGAGCGCCATCGGTGATGGCTGCACCAATCAAGTGATCCCCCTCATCCAAATTCACGGCGATAAGACCCGCCTTACGCACGTTGGCGAAATCCGACAAACGCACCTTCTTCACCACCGCGCTTGCTGTCGCCATAAAGACAAAGTGCTTGTCATCGAACTGCTCAATTGGCAAGGCTACCGTGATGCGCTCGCTATCTGTCAACGGCAATGAATTGATGATGGGACGCCCCTTGGAGTTACGCGAGCCTTCGGGCAACGAATATACATCCAAGCAATACATCCGACCGAAGTTGGAGAAGAAAAGCACCCGATCATGAGAATTGGCGATAAAGAGCTGATCAATCAAATCACCCTCTTTCATCGAGGCAGCCTTTTTGCCCTGACCTCCGCGACGTTGCGCCTGATAATCCGTCAAAGGCTGAGACTTGATGTAACCGTCTCGAGTCAATGTCACAACCATCTCACGGCGCGGAATCAAATCGCGCGGATCAAAGTTGGGATCGCCCGTCGGATCGATTTCCGAACGACGATCGTCACCATACTCTTCTTTAATATCGAGCAGGTCATCTTCAATAATCTTGCGGACACGTTCCGGATTGGCCAGGATATCCAGAAGATCCGTAATTTGATCCATCACCTGACGATATTCCTGCAAAATTTTGTCCTGTTCCAAACCGGTCAACCGCTGCAAGCGCATCTGCAGGATGCTATCAGCTTGAACCGGGCTTAGATAGTACAACCCATCGGCACGCAATCCGTACTCTGGCTCCAGGCCCTCGGGACGATAGTCATTGCTGTGCTCACCTGCCCGAACCATCAATTCGTGCACCAAGGACGAGGTCCATCCCCGGCTCATCAAACCGGTCTTCGCCACTTCAGGCGTTGGCGCATTTCGAATAATCGTCAGGAAGTCATCAATATTGGCCAAAGCGACGGCGAGGCCTTCCAAGATATGGCCACGACTGCGATTTTCTTTCAAGTCAAAGAGGCAACGACGGGTCACCACCTCGCGGCGATGCATTAAAAACGCCTCAATTACTTGCTTCAAATTAAGGAGCTGAGGTTGTCCATCAACCAAAGCCACCATATTGATACCGAACGAATCCTGTAGTTGTGTGAGTTTATAAAGGTTATTGAGCACCACGTCGGCCACAACGCCAGCCTTTAGATCAATAACAACACGAACACCATCACGGTCCGTCTCATCGCGCAAATCGGATATGCCCTCAATTTTCTTTTCATTGACCAGGTGCGCAATGCTTTCAACCAAAACACGCTTATTGACTTGGTAAGGGATTTCGTCAACAACAATTCGCGTGCGACGCCCTTTGTCGAATTCCTCATAGTGGGTTTTAGCCCTCATGAGCACTCGACCACGCCCTGTACGATAACCTTCCCGCACCCCTTTGAGGCCAAAAATGATCCCTCCGGTGGGAAAATCCGGCGCCGGAATGAAGTGAATCAGATCATCAACCGTTGCCTCTGGGTGGTTCAACAAATGCACACAAGCGTCAATTGTTTCCCGTAAATTGTGCGGCGGGATATTGGTGGCCATGCCCACGGCAATACCCGCGCTACCGTTAATTAAAAGATTGGGCAGACGCGTCGGCAACACAGTCGGCTCTTTTTCCGTGTTGTCGTAGTTGGGGATGAAATCGACTGTATCCTTACGGATATCCGCCAACATCTCACCAGCGATTTTCTGTAATTTCACTTCCGTGTAACGCATGGCCGCGGCAGAGTCACCGTCCAAGCTGCCGAAGTTACCCTGGCCGTAAACCAACGGATAACGAAGTGAAAAAGGCTGAGCTAAACGAACGATCGTATCGTACGCGGCAGTATCACCGTGCGGGTGATATTTACCGATCACATCACCGACAACACGCGCAGACTTCTTTGTCGGACGGGAAAAAGTGTTCCCCATTTGATCCATCGCGTAGAGCACGCGACGATGCACAGGCTTAAGACCATCTCGCACATCGGGCAAAGCACGTCCCACGATCACGCTCATCGCGTAGTCCAAGTAGGCCCGTTTCATTTCGCCTTCTAGCGAAACTGGCAAAAGCTCTTGAGCAATATCGACCATTGACCCAACGTCTTTCTGTTCTTCATCAGCCTGCTCTTGAGGAGCGCCTTCACCATTAGGATTCTCTTTGATATCTTCGTTATCAGACATTGAAAACACATTCCGTAAATTTTTACCAATCTGCCGATTTTATCAGATTTCAACAATTTTTCCCATTGCAAAAACTTATTTTTATCCTTTAAATTCAATGAGTTATCTTTTGTTCTATTTGCAAAAATCTTTTTCTTTCTCCCGAAAATCTGCAAATTGGATTGACTGACAAAATGAAGCCTTCGCAACAACCGCTTTGCAGAATCCTTAATGACTTTCCCGTTGCGACAGCCACCCAAGGCTCACTGATCAGTCAACAAGCAACAAACTGATGTGGGAATGGGACCGGCTCCGAGGTTTTAGAAGGCTACTGAGCTCCAGGCATATTGCGTGCAAGGTTTGACCATGGGGCGTCTCAGCGCATTACGCCTTATTGTTTGGCTGCCATAAGCAGGTTCTGACGCTTAATAAGTGTTATCGGTTAGCATTCCGACGGCAAACTTTTCTTTATCGCGTGCGGTCGTTCATTAACTTCCTTACAATTCACGCTAAGAGCCCGTTGGGCAAAAGTCACTCGCACAACAAAGTGCAGCCGTTTTTTCGATTCAACCTCACTACTTGAGGATATTCCTACTATGCGTCCAATTAAAATCGCCGTTAGCGCTGGTTACGAACAAACGATTCGTTGCGATCGCGAAATTGTTCCTTTTGATCAAGCGGATTTAATGGAAGTCTCCGCGGTCGTGCTCTCTGGCAAAGATATCCAAGCAGGGAAGCTTGACCGTATACGCGATCTTCACCTCAATTTACCGGTTTTTGCTGTCAGCGAACCCGATGTCGTCTTGCCAACCGAAGCGCTTTACGGTGTTTTGGACACCAATCCGAGCAATCGTGATTTTTACGGACGTCAAGTCGATCAAGCAGCCAAAAAGTATGAAGCTCAGATGCTCCCTCCTTTTTTTGGAAGCCTCGTTGACTACGTTCAAGCCGGCAATGTCCAGTTTGACTGTCCTGGCCACCAAGGCGGCGCTTTTTTCCGACGCCACCCCGCCGGTCGCGCTTTTTATGACTTTTTTGGTGAATCCATTTTCCGTTCGGACCTCTGTAACGCCGACGTCTCAATGGGGGATTTGTTAATACACGAGGGCGCCCCCTTCGCTGCGCAGCAAGCGGCTGCCAAAATTTATAACGCCGATAAAACCTACTTTGTCTTAAACGGAACCTCCGCTTCCAATAAAGTGGTCCTTAACGCCGTTCTCACGCCCGGCGACCTGGTTTTATTTGATCGAAACAATCACAAATCCAACCACCATGGCGCGCTTTTGCAAGCTGGCGCGACGCCTGTGTATCTGGAAACGGCTCGAAACCCCTATGGGTTTATCGGAGGCATTGACGCACACTGCTTCAACGAAAACTATTTGCGTGACTTGGTCCGTGAAGTAGCTCCTGAAAAAGCGAATGCAAAGCGCCCCTTCCGCTTGGCGGTCATTCAGCTCGGCACTTACGATGGAACAATCTATAACGCCCGCCAGGTCGTTGATAGTATTGGTCACCTTTGTGATTACATCCTTTTTGATTCGGCTTGGGTCGGCTACGAGCAATTTATCCCCATGATGAAAGATTGCTCACCACTTTTATTGGAACTCGGCCCTGACGACCCCGGTATTTTTGTTACGCAGTCTGTTCACAAACAGCAAGCCGGTTTTTCTCAGACGTCACAAATTCATAAAAAAGACAGCCATATCAAAGGGCAGGATCGGTATGTGCCACATAAACGCGTTAATAACGCCTTTATGATGCATGCATCAACAAGTCCTTTCTATCCACTTTTCGCCGCCCTGGACGTCAACGCAAAAATGCACGAGGGCGAGCTTGGCAAAGCTCTTTGGCTTGACTGCGTCAAAGTCGGCATAGAAGCTCGTAAATTGCTTCTGAAAAATTGCCGCTACATTCGCCCATTCATCCCCGATCAGGTCGATGGTCAACCTTGGGAAAGTTTTGACACTGAGGAGATGGCGCAGGACTTAAAGTTCTTTGACTTCAAACCCGGAGAAAAGTGGCACGCCTTCGAGGGCTACGGGGAAAAGCAGTATTTTGTGGATCCCTGCAAGTTCTTGCTGACAACCCCCGGCATCAACACAGAAACAGGAGAATACGAAGACTTTGGTGTTCCGGCAACGATTCTTGCAAACTATCTTCGCGAAAATAATATCGTGCCGGAAAAGTGCGATCTGAATTCCATTCTCTTTTTGATGACGCCTGCTGAAGACACGGCAAAAATGACGCATTTGGTGATGCAAATCAAGCGTTTTGAGCAACTTTTGGACGAGAACGCCCCCCTTGAGACCGTTTTACCAAGCATTTACCACGCTCACGAAGAGCGATATCGAGGCTACACCATCAGGCAACTTTGCCAAGAAATGCATGACTTCTATAAGAGTCGCAATGTCAAAGCGCTACAAAAGGCAATGTTTCGAAAAGATCATTTTCCCAAGATGGCCATGCTCCCTCAACAGGCGCACTTTGAGTTTATCCGAGGCCATGTTGAATTAATTCCCCTTGAAAAGGCTCAGGGTCGCATCGCCGCGGAAGGTGCTTTGCCCTATCCGCCTGGCGTACTTTGTTGTGTTCCCGGGGAAGTGTGGGGCGGCGCCGTCCTGGAATATTTCCTCGCGCTTGAAGAAGGCATTAACCGAATGCCGGGCTTTGCCCCTGAATTGCAAGGCGTTTATATTCAAACGGATTCCGATGGCCGCAAGCGCGCCTACGGCTACGTATTGCGTTAAATCATTTATCTTGGAGCCGTTAACCTTGTGTCGTTAACGACTCCGATCTTTGAAAGAGTGAAAAACATGCACGTTTCCACAATAATTCACGCCGGTGCCGTCATGCCGATGGCTCCGGTGAATTCCGTTTTTACTCATCATAGTGTTTTGTTTGACAACGGAAAGGTCGTCGCGGTATTGCCCACGCAGGATTGCTCGACAATCACGGCCGATGAGGTTTACGAGCTACCCAACCATATTGTTTTACCCGGATTCGTGAACGCGCACACACACGCGCCGATGAACCTCTTGCGCGGCATGGGGGCAGATCTTTCCTTGATGGATTGGCTGCAAACGAAAATATGGCCGGCAGAAGGTAAGCTGATGAGTCCCGAATTTTGCTATGAAGGGTCGCTTTTGGCTGCCGAAGAAATGATTCGCAGCGGCATCACGTGCGCAAGTGATCACTACTTCTTCTCTGAAGACATAGCCCGCGCATTCACCGATGCTGGTATGAAATGTTCAGTCTCCGGCATTGTGATCGGCTTCCCGTCTGCGATGGCAAAAAACGACGATGACTATCTCCATTGCGCTGAAGCGCTGTTTGAGCGTTTTCATCAAAGCCGAACCGTTCGCGTCACGGTTGGTCCACACGCGCCGTACACCGTATGCGACGAAACACTTGTCAAAGTCCGTGATTTAGCCATTCGGCACAATGCGAAAATCCATATGCACGTGGATGAAACTCAGACAGAAATTGAGGAGTCCCTGCAGAAATACGGTGTTCGGCCGATCGAACGCTTAAGTCGCTTGGGGCTCATCAATGAAAATTTCATCGCCGTGCATTGCGTTCACCCAAACGACAATGAACAAGCTATTCTTGCCAAGGCCAAAGCAAGCGTTGTGCATTGTCCATGCTCAAATTTGAAGTTGGCAAGTGGATTCGCCCCTATTGCCCACATGATGCAACAGGGGATCAACATCGCAATCGGCACAGACGGCGTAGCCAGCAATGACAAGCTGGACCTCCTGGGCGAGACGCGCCTGGCGGCCATGCTCGGGAAAGCCATCGCCGGCGACACGACAAGCATGAAGGTCGCTGACTTGCTCTACAGCGCAACCCTGGGCGGTGCCAAGGCCCTTGGCTGGGACGATAGGATCGGCTCACTAGAAAAAGGCAAAGACGCCGATATGATTGCGGTTGACTTGGGAGGCTTTGACACTCAGCCGGTTTATGACCCCGCCAGCCAGCTCCTTTATAGCGCTGGGCGCGAAGATATTTCCCACGTCTGGATTGATGGGCGTCTTGTTGTGAGAAAACAACAAACCGTCATGCATCGCAGCCTAGACGAAAAAAAGTTACAGAAAATGGCACAAACGTGGCAGAATAGAATTTAGTATCGGTTGGTTTCCCCAAAGGGCCACTCGCGAGGGCGGTGGGAGACCAGCTTGTATGGCGCTTGCGGTCGCCACAGGTTGTATTACCGCATGAATCCAATTGGAGAAAATTATTATGAAAAAAAGTATTGTTTTGATCGCCGCTATGCTCGCCCTTCTCGCTACGAGCGGTATGGCTAGCGCCGCTGACGCCTTCCCGTATGTTAAGGCTGCTAACGGCTCTATCGTTCACTCCGGTTACGGTCTTTGCGTTCGCACCGGCTACTGGACCCCGGCTTTGGCCGAAGGCACGGGCTGCGACGGTGACGTGGCTAACACCGGCAAGATCGTTTTGGCTGCTGACACGCTCTTTGACGTGAACTCTGCCAAGCTGAAACCCGAAGGTCTCAACATGTTGCAAGAATTGGTTGCCCGCATGTCCGGTTTGAATGTTGAAGTCGTGATGGCAACCGGTTACACCGACCGCACGGGTCCTGATGCTTACAACCAAGCTTTGAGCGAACGTCGTGCTCAATCCGTGAAGGACTTCATGGTTGCTCAAGGCGTTCCGGCCGACAAGATCCAAACCGAAGGCAAGGGTCCTGCTGACCCGGTCGTTACCTGCTCTGACGAAGGTCCGCGCGCTGACGTGATCGCCTGCTTGGCCCCGAACCGCCGCGCCGTCGTTGAAGTGGTTGGCACCCGCGCTCAATAATTAGTGGATCCACTGTCCATTAGTTAATCGGAAGGCGCTCTAATCCATAGAGCGCCTTTTTTCTTGCCTTTATCGAATCATCCGTTTATGCCGACACCCTTTGTTCTTTTTGATTTAGACGGAACACTCATTGACAGTGCACCGGATCTCGTCGCCAGTTTAAATCGTCTGCGAACCCACGCCGGATTAGAGGAGTTGCCTTTTAGCAAATTGCGACAACATGCAGGCCGAGGAGCTCGCGGGTTATTAGAAGTCGGACTTTCTGTGACTCCCGACGATGTTCTTTATGAGCAACTGAAAACTGAATTTTTAGACGACTACGCCAAACATTGCTGTGAACATGTCATTGCCTTCGACGGTATTGGCCTTTTGCTCAACAGCATTGAAAAACAAGGTTGGGACTGGGGCATCGTAACCAACAAAAATAGCGTATTCACCAATCCCATTGTTGAGCATCTTCAATGGACCCAACGGGCAAAAATCATCATCAGTGGCGATGCAACAGGCAAACTCAAACCACAACCGGACAATATCCTTTTCGCTCTGGAAAAAAGTGGCCATGAGGCCGCCGAAACAGTCTATATTGGCGATGACTTGAGAGACTGCCTGGCCGCCCATGCCGCCATAATCCCATTTATCGCCGCCTCGTGGGGGTATTTAGGCAAAAACCGAGATATTGCCCAATGGCAGGCGGACTTCATCGCACAAAACACCGATGAGTTATTAATCTGGTTAAAAGCCTATTTCAATAGTCCGCTTTAAGATTGAAGCAATGTTGGCAGATTAAAATGGCTAACATACCCAGAAAGATTAAGGGTTAACACCTAAAAAACTAGGGTAAACGATAGATTTTTAGGTCATCACTATTGTTTCCCGGTGTTATAGGCTTAATTGTTTTTATTGATCCTGTTTGAAACGTTTATCAGACGTTTTCAGGCAGATGAGGAGAATAAGAAATGAAATCTGTGCTCGTGGTCTATTTCAGCCGCGGTGGACATACGGCTCGCGTTGCTCGCCGTATTTGGGAAACGGTGATCGCCGAAGGCAACCAAGCCGATATGATGAGCATGACAGAAGCTGACCGTGAGGGAGTGCAATGGGACAAATACGATCTAGTCATCGTCGGCGCTCCGGTTCTTTACGGGACATATACCAAAACGGTCATGCATTTCGTCACGAAATACAAAGACCAGCTCAACGCCAAACCGCACAGTTTCTTCAATGTCTCCGTTGTAGCCCGCACGCCGTATAAAGCGACCCCCGAAGGCAATCGCTACATGCAAAAGTTCTTGAAGATGTCGCCTTGGACGCCGCGAGATGTCAAGTGCATCGCCGGGAAGGTAGACTACCCGAATTGGGGCTGGCTTGATACCAAGATGATCCAACTGATCATGAAAATGACCAAAGGTCCGACCGATCCGACCGCTGTCATTGATTACACGGACTGGGAAGATGTCAAGACCTACGCTCGTCATTGCCTGACGCTAGCCTAATTGTTGCTATCAAAAAACCTCGAAGAATTGCTTGCATGCTTTCTTCGAGGTTTGTATATTTCGAACCGAATTATTTTTTCCAACTAAATCCTTATGATGACCGAATTTCCTTGGATTGCCAAGTACCCTCACGGGGTGCCTGCCGAAATTAATCCTGACGTTTATCCACATATCCCGGCAATACTCGATAAGATTGCCGACGAGCGCCCTTCGTGCCCCTGCTTCACCAATATGGGGACTACGCTCACCGCTCAACAAACCAAATCACTTGCGGAGGATTTGGCCGGTTACCTCCAATCGTTGCCCGGTATGCAAAAAGGCGATCGTGTCGCGATCATGATGCCAAATCTTTTGCAATACACGGTGGCGCTTTTTGCTGTATTAAAGGCTGGCTTTATTGTTGTTAATGTCAATCCCCTTTACACGGCGCGAGAGCTGGAACACCAGCTTAAAGACGCAGATGTCAAAGCGATCATCATTATTGAAAACTTTGCGAAAACATTGGAACGAGTGATTGATCGCACGCCTGTTGAACATGTCATCACCACTGCCGTAGGCGACCTTTTCCCATCGTTCAAACGTCTTTTGATTAATTCGGTGATCAAATACGTGAAGAAGATGGTACCGGAATGGCACTTGCCTCATGCGGTCAGCTTCCGCGATGCCCTAGCCAAGGGGCATGCGCATGGCTACAAACCAGTGGAATTAAAAAACACCGACGTCGCCCTTTTGCAATACACGGGAGGAACGACTGGCGTTGCCAAGGGCGCGATGCTCACACACCGCAATGTCTTAGCCAACGTGGAACAAACCGGTCATTGGATCAGTAGCACATTTAAAAAGTATGAAGAAGTGGCCATGTGCGCGCTACCCTTGTACCACATTTTCTCCTTTACGGCGACGCTTTGCTTCTTAAACTGGGGGGCTCGAAGTGTTCTGATCACAAACCCACGTGAGATTAAGGGATTGGTTAAGGAGTGCCAAAAGTGGCGCTTTAGCATCTATACTGGCGTTAATACGCTATATAACGCTCTTTTAAACGTCCCCGAATTTAAAAACGTGGACTTTTCCCATCTGAAGATGGCTGTTGCCGGTGGCACGCAAATTCAAAAGATTGTTGCTGAAAAATGGAAATCCACCACTGGCGGCGGCATCTTGGAAGCATATGGCTTAACCGAAACAAGCCCCGGCGTCTGCGGCAATTTGCCCGACGCTCCCTGGGACGGTTCAGTCGGCTATCCTTTGCCTTCGACTGATGTGACGATTCGGGGCGAAGGCTTTAAGGACCTCGGTCGTTGCGATGATCTTTCAAAAGTCGCCGATTACACCGGTGAAATTTGTGTCAAGGGTCCTCAAGTCATGGCCGGCTACTGGAACCGCCCGGATGAAACAGCCGGCGTTTTCCGCGATGGATGGCTTCGCACCGGTGATGTGGGTTTTATGGACGCTGATGGCAAAATCACCATCACGGACCGAAAAAAAGACATGATTTTAGTCTCAGGCTTTAATGTCTACCCGAATGAAGTCGAAGGGGTCATTGCCTCAATGCCAGGTGTTTTGGAATGCGGTGTCGTCGGAGTCCCTCATGAACGTTCCGGCGAAACAGTAAAGGCTGTTATCGTCCGCAAGGATCCGTCAATCACCAAGGAAGACGTCGTGAAATACTGTCGTACACAGTTGACCGGCTACAAGATTCCGAAACAAATCGTCTTTGTCGACGCCCTTCCAAAGACGGCAGTTGGCAAGATTTTGCGCCGGGAGCTTAAAGACATTCAATAATGACAAGCTGAATACACAAGCTCTTGAACAGCCCGAGCCTTTTCTCCATGAAAGGTTCGGGTTGTTTTTTGGGGATGCCCTGACACTAATTCCAATTTCTCCCCGTCAATCAAGAGCCCTCTGCACCTATAGAGAACCTTTTGACCCCTAAGTCCCTCCGACATATCGTTCAGATTTAAACTTAGTCGATTGATTGAGGCGATGGCCTCCCTTCACTTCCTAAACCCTAAATAGAAAAAGCGCCGAACCAACACAACGACTTCGGTTGATTCGACGCCTTGGCAGACTTTAAGACACAAACCTTACTTGGTAGCGGCCTGTTTACGTCGCTTCATGATGAGTTGGGCAATGGCAACGACCAATATCGCCCCCACTACGCAGCTTGAGTAATGTAACGTCGAGCTTTGCGGCAAGTGCTCCACAAAGAATACGTCGCTCGTGACCAAGCCACCGCCAATCCACCCCAACAAAGCTCCACCAAAAGTCACAATAATCGGGAAGCGGTCAAACAGACGCAAAATAATCTGACTACCAAACACAATGAAGGGCACGCTCACCACCAAGCCGAAGATAATCAAAAGCGTTTGGTGATGTTCATGAGCCGCTTGGGCTGCGCCCGCAATGCCAATCACGTTATCGATACTCATCACCAAATCCGCCACAATGATGGTTTTAATGGCTGACAAGACCTTTGTGCTCGCCTCAATGTGCTTATCCTCTTCTTCATGAGGGATTAACAACTTCACCCCGATATAGATTAGCAGTAACCCGGCAACGGTTTTCAATAGCGGCAGTTGCAGTAAGAAAACAGCGCAGGTAATGAGCACAACGCGCAATGCGATTGCGCCGAAAACGCCCCAGAAAATGCCCTGACGGCGTTGTTTCGGCGGTAAATTACGACAGGCCAATGCAATAACCACCGCATTATCGCCGCCTAATAAAATGTCGATCATGATGATTTGAGCAACGGCACCCCAGTGCATCGTTGTAATCAGCTCGGTCAACCATTCCATGGTGTTTCAATTTCCTTTTAAGAACAAAAAACCTGTTCGAAAGTGTACCCCAAAAAGAATTAGCCAAACCTTAAAAGGTACAAAGTCTTCACAATTTCGGACAGAAAAATTTAAAAATTCAATGATTCCTGAAAATATTTTTTAGAACAGTAGATCGGCGCATAAGGCGCCGCCTGTGTAATCGTAATCAGCCCCTCTCGGGATAGTTCCAAAATCGCCAAGAAACTCACAACTCGCTCCTGCATCGAGCGCTGCCCTTGTACCAACTCATCAAAACTCACAAAACGAGCATTTTCCACCCGACGAACAATCTCGGACATAAACGCATGAATGGACAATTCCTGACGTTGCACCGTATGATTCATCTTAAGATCGGCATGTTTCATAACCGATAACCAAACTCGCGCCAATTCCTGAGGAAGCACATCCGGCAACGGAGCATCTTCGGCTTCAAGCGCAACATGGCCTCGCCAGAATCCGTCTCCAACCGTTGGCAAAGCATTTAAAAGCTGAGCGGCGACTTGGATTTTTTCGTACTCGGCAACCTCTCGAAGGATGCGAGCGGTAGGGTCCTCTTCCTCTTCCCCCTCTTCTGTGACAGGCGCCGGCAAAAGCAATCGGCTTTTGATCACCATGAGATCAGCGGCCATTACCAAATAATCAGACGCCAATTCCATATTCTGTGAACGGATTTCTTCCACATACTGCATATACTGATCCGTAACCGCCGCGACAGAAATCTCATTTAAGTCCAGACGCTGCTTTCGGATGAGATAAAGCAATAGGTCAAACGGCCCCTCAAAGGACTCCAAAAAAAGTCTTAAGGCGTCCGGAGGAATGTATAAATCCTCCGGCAGCTGCAAAAGCGGCTCGCCTTTGAGCTTAGCTACCGCGACCACATCCTCGACTGATGGCGTCATGTCGGGAATGATCGATTCATCCACATCAATTAAAGGATTTTTTTTCACGAATATAGAACGATCGGATATGAAAAAAGGCAGAACCTTCGAGAAAATCTCGAGAAAGACTCTGCCTTCATTTCCAGATTAGTAGTGGGGCATATACATGCTATCTTTGATCACTTTGGCTAAATCAGCAGGCTTTTCACCTTGAGCCAGCTTGTGATCATAAGCGTATTGAGCGACCGCCACTGCCACCTTTTCCGAGATATTGCGAATGTCGCTCAGAGCCGGATAGAGACTGCCATGAGCCAAGTCGTCTTCACTGACCAAGCGGGCCAATTCTCGAGAAGCGGCGAGGAACATACCAGAGGGCATCGTCTTTGCCTTCACCGTCGTCGCGGCGCGACCTAAGGCCGGGAAGACATAAGAGTTATTTCCCTGACGAGGAATAAAGACCTTGCCGTCGACCGTGACCGGATCAAACGGAGAACCAGAAGCAAAGAGGGCTCGCCCTTCGGAGAACTTGTACGCCATCTCCGCCGTGCACTCGGCCTTGGAAGTCGGATTAGACAACGCGAAGATAATCGGTCGCTCATTAATGGCGCTCATTTCGCCGATGATCATGGAATCAAAAGCGTTGCGTTGCGCGGCCACACCAACAATTGCCGTCGGACGAAGCTGTTGGATCGCCTGCAAGAAACTTGTGGCTGGCTCAGCTTCATGGGCAAACTCACGCTTATGGGCACTCAAGTCGGTCCGAGCAGCGATTACCAGTCCCTTTGAGTCAAAGAGGTAGCAACGCTTGCGGCCTTCTTCGATCGTACAACCGGTTTCTTCTGCAATGGCTTCAGCCAAGAGATTGGCGATACCGGTCGCCGCCTCGCCTGCGCCCAAAAACAGAACACGTTGGTCCGCCAAGCGAGCGCCCGTCACACGCATTGCCGAATAGAAACCTGTCACCGCCACACAAGCCGTGCCTTGAATATCATCGTTGAAACAGAGCGTCTTGTCTTTCCAGCGATTCAAAAGGCGGAATGCGTTGGCATTGCCAAAGTCTTCAAATTGAATCAACGCGTTAGGCCAACGCTTTCTAACAGCCACCATGAATTCGTCAATGAGTTCATCGTAACAAGGTCCACTCACTCGTTCTTGACGCAACCCAAGATAAAGGGGATCGAGCAAGTATTCCGGATTGTTTGTACCCACATCAATGGTCACTGGCAATGTTTTTTCGGGGGCAACGCCAGCGCAAGCCGTGTAAAGGGCGAGCTTTCCGATTGGAATGCCCATCCCGTTGACGCCTTGGTCACCCAAACCCAAAATCCGCTGACCGTCCGTGACCACGATGACCTCCACGTCATCTTGATCAAGATCATTCAAAATGCTTTGGATATTGCCCTTATCTTTAATGCTCAGGAAAAGCCCCCGAGATTGCATGAAAATATGGCTAAAGTGTTGGCAAGCCTCACCCACTGTCGGGGTATAAATGATTGGCATCAACTCTTCAATGTGATCCATAACCACTTTGAAGAACAGGGTTTCGTTCGTGTTATGCAAAGAGTCTAAAAACACATAGCGCTGAAGCGGCAAAGGAAAAGAGCTCAAGAGCTTATAGGCGCGATCGGCCTGTTCCTGAAGCGTTTCAACCCGCGCAGGCAACAGCCCACGCAACTTACTAGCCCGACGTTCCTCTTCGGTAAAGGCCGTTCCCCGATTGGTTAACGGATCGCGCAACATTTTGTGACCATAGCACGAACAAGTCATTTATTTTCTCTTAAAAAAAGTAAGCAGCAGGCCAACCCCGCCGCGTTATTCATAATTGTAGCCTGAAACCCAACCAATTAACCGAGCTTATTTATCTGAGCTAAACGGTCCTTGGCAGTTTTTGCTTCATCGGATTTCGGGTAACGTTTTAAAAGTTGATTCAGACTGTTTTTGGCAGCCTGAACATCGCCGTTACTTAACTCCGACGAAGATTTCATCAATAACGCTTCCGGCGCTTTATCAGATTTCGGATAGGTCCGGTACAGATTATTGGTGATCTGAATCACAGATTTGTAATCCTCAAGCGCGTAGTAAGAACTGGCTCGCCAATAGTCCGCATCGGCCGTGTATGCCGACTTGGGCCAATTTTTCTTAAATGTGTTTAACGCTTGAATACAGCCACGGAAATCCCGATTGCGAAACAGTCCCACGGCCTTGTCAAATTCGCGCCGCTCGGCGGGCTTTACGGTAATCAACCGTCCATTAAGCTCCACCTGAGCCGGTTCTATTTCGACCAATCGTTTATCAAGCGTTTGCACTTGGCGAGTTAACTCTTCCATCTCGCCGTTTAAACGCCTATTTTCCGCACGCAGGCTTTCCACTTGCCCCATCAGGTCGACCTGGGCACGCTGCGAGGCTTTAAGCTGCTCACGCAACTCCAAAATAGCGGTTCTGGCTTCATCGTCGGCGAAAGCCCAAGCCGAACCGGCCTGCAGTCCGACTACCGCTAAAGCCAACGCTAAAATCGTCTGTCGCATACTAAATCCCTTAAGAAAAAGCGTTTTGGAGCTTATCAACAACCTAACCAAAACGCTTTATGCGATCACTTCGTACGATATTGAATATCGACACGGCGATTTTGCTGGTAAGAAGCTTCATCGTCGCCTAAAGCGCGAGGACGCTCTTTACCAAAACTCACACTCTCCATTCGCTCTTCAGGCACTCCTAAAAGCTGCAAACGGTTCTTGACGCTATCGCTGCGCTTTTGGCCTAAAGCCAAGTTGTACTCACGGCCACCGCGCGCGTCCGTGTTACCTTCTAAAACAACCGTGGCTGTCGGATGCGTTGCCAAGTACTGCGCATGCGCCTCAATCATCGCCTGAGATTCGGCAGGCACGCTATAGCTGTCAAACGCAAAATAGATGCTCTGTTGACTCAAGGGGGAGGCTGGGTTTGTGAACGGGTCGGCTCCAGCGGTAGCGTCCGGTCCGTTCGGATTAAGGTCCACAGAGGAGCAACCGGCAAGCAAACTTGCCGTCACAGCCAATCCGGCCCAAAAAACTTTATGCTTCAATTGCATGATAAATACTCCCTGAAGTTGGATTCGGGCTTTTTGTTAATTATTTTAATAGCGGTCCCCAGGTGGGCTCCCGAATATCGCCGTTTTGACCAGAAAGCCGTGTTCTGACCAACCCGTCCAAACTGACGGTTGCCAAAACACCGCGCCCGCCCAACTCGGTCGCATACACAAGAACCTGGCCGTTTGGCGCGAAAGTCGGCGATTCATCGCGCGTTGTGTCGGTCAAAATCAATTGGGACCCCGTCGTCAGATCCATCATGGTGACACGGAATGCCCCTTGAAGACGCGAAATAAACGCAAGTTTATCCCCCTTGGGGCTAATTGCCGGACTGATGGCATATTCGTTCGAATAGGTGACGCGCTCGGCCGCTCCACCGGCCACCGGTTGACGGTAAATTTGAGGTGTGCCACCCCGGTCCGATGTGAAATAGACATAGCGGCCATCGGGGCTAAAAACCGGCTCCGTATCAATCCCCTGACTATTGGTGAACCGTCGCAAATTGGTTCCATTCAAATTCATCAGGTAAATATGCGTGCCGCCTCCCATCGAGAGAGCCACTGCCATGGTTTGGCCGTCCGGGCTAAAGCTCGGAGCCGAGTTGTTGCCTTTGAAATTAGCGACTGCGCGACGTTCACCCGTGCGCACATCGTGCATATATACCACAGGCTTATTCGCTTCAAACGAGACATACGTCAATAACAGACCGTTAGGCGACCACATCGGTGAAATAATCGATTCCTTGCTTTTTAAAGCGGGTTGAGGATTTTCCCCATCGCTATCGGCAACCACCAACTCATAGTCGTGCGGACCACGTTGCAAAACATAGGCCAATCGGGAAGCGAAAATACCACCTTCACCGGTTAATTTTTCATAAATTGCATCCGCAATTTGATGAGCGGTCAATCGTAAATCGGTCGGCGTCGCAACATAGCGCTTTTGATCAATGACCGTGTTTTTTACAGTGTCAACCAGACGGTACTCAATTTCCAGGCGAGTCTCGGAGACACGAACGATTTGCCCAACCACAAGGGCTGATGCTCCCATTTTTTGCCAGAAAGCGCCACGTGGAGCACTCACATCCTCCGCGGGCACCTCGCCCATGACCCGTATGGCCCGGAAAGCTCCGCTTCGTTCAAGGTCCGCGGTGATAACCTGCGCGAGATCCACCGGTGCGTCACGGGTTCCTTGAAATTGGGGGATGGCAATCGGCATTTGATTGGCAC
>ERZ779866.2288-NODE-2288-length-17516-cov-3.024741_pt1 | contig 17516 bp, 18 predicted proteins | sample MGYA00511248_ERZ779866 | MGnify/ENA primary metagenome ERZ779866 (study PRJEB29588, sample SAMEA2155758) | human gut metagenome | biome: human gut; feature: human-associated habitat; material: faeces | place: Denmark | collected 2008/2010 ... | reverse complement strand
CCACCGCCGCCCAAAGGGCAAAGAGCCACTCTACGCCGTGAGCTTTCAGAAAACCAGCCAGGCCGGTGTAGATGCGGACCCACTCCACCCCCGCCGGAGCCTCGGAAACCACGACAGGAAAGACGGCGCTCAGAATCCCCATGGTCACCATACCCAAAGAACCCGCGCCGGGGACGATTTTCAGCTGGGCGTTATTCCCTTGCAAGCCTATCATCCTGAAAGTCAAAGTTACCTTCGCGCCCTCTTTCGCCATGATCTCCTTGGGGACGGGGGAACCGACCAGCATTTCCTGCCATTCGCCCTCGTTATATTCGATCACGTAGTCGTTGGACTTTCCTGCGACATAGGCGTCCGCGTCTCCCGCCTCAGTCTCGACGATCTTGAAGTTGGTGAGGTTGAGTTCGCTCTTGGAGGTAATCAACCCGTCGCCCGCAGGCTTGCTTTCCACGGTTCCCGCACTGGCGATAATCGCGCCCGTACCCAAAGATCCGGCAAGAAGCGCTGCCGTGAACAAAGTCACAATTTTTTTGTTTCTCATCTTATTTCTCCTTTACGGGCTCCCGCCCGTTATTTTTATAGAATCAATACTCATAGACGGGGAAGGCTTTATCCAGCGCCTTCCTCGTTATAAGCACTATCGGAGTGCCTATAAGCGCGCACAATACGCCTATCGTCGCGCCCATCGACATCTGCGGCGTGCCGTTGTCGCGGACGTTATTGACGATGTAGAGGGCTATCGTGAATCCTTTCGCGTTGGCGGCGGCGTCACCGAGAAGCAGCTTGGGCTGTAAAAAGTAACTGAAAATTACCGCCGTACCCATGAGCAGAAGGGTGGCGAGCGTGGCCCCGATAAGGGGTATGACCACATGCCAGAGTTCTCCCATCAGTCCGAGTCCGTCCAGTTTTCCCGCCTCCTGCACCTCGGCGGGAATCCTCGCCATCGCGCCCGACATGAGCACGATGTTTCCCCCTATACCCGACCATAAGCCGTAGAAGAGTATCGTCCACCATGCCGTCTTGGGGGAACCGAAAAATCCCTCGAAAGGAATAAGGTCAAAAATCCCCATCTTCATGAACAGGTCGGGAAGAAAACTGTTCAGCATATATGAAAAGGACAGCGTAAGAACGGTGACGGATATGATGGAGGGCAGGAAAAAGACGACCTTGTAAAAATTGTTCAGGGGCATCTTTTTATACAGCATATACGCGCAGAAAAGAGAGATTGGCAAAATGACGAAATCGTTCCATAAAAAGACCGAGAACGAATTGACTATCGCGCGGGGAAGCACGCTGCCCGGCTTGTTGAACTCCGTCCACAGCGCCCTGTAATTAGCGAGCCCCGCCCACTCCCACATGCCTTCCATCATGTTGAATTTCTTGAAGGAAAGGAGAATGGAATCTATGTTAATAAACAGCCAAAACACGCAAAAGTGCAGGACGGGTATCGCCATCAAAGTGACCATGAACACGATTTCGTTCACGCTCTTTTTTTTTCGTTTTCCCTTAAAAAGAATCTTCGTTTGCTCCATAGTCATTCCTTAAAACGTTCAGATTAACGTATCCCAAGAATCTCTGACGCCCGCGTATTCGGAAGCGCACCAGCTGTCGGCGGTCACGCCCGGATAATTGACGATGAGATTGGTATAAGGGTCGCCCGCGTTGAATTTACGGATTTTCAGCCCCGTCCACAGCGGACTCCTCGAATCTTCGAACCAGGTGACGGAATTCTTCCAAATGTCTATGCACGACTGCTGGAAGGCGTTGAATTCAATTCCCTCGACACTGTAATCGAAAGGCAGAGGAGTGCCCGAAACTTCCGTGAGCAAGCGAAGCATATCGTCGCGGCAGGAATAGGCGAGGAAAGCTTTCGCGCCCTCTTTGTTTCCCGCCTGCTTGGGAATAGCCGCAAAGCTGGGCTGACCGCTGTAATTGTAAGTGATGGGTTTACCGTCCTCGCCCGTCAGGGCATCGTCCATGAGAGGAATGGGCATCATGCGGATTTCATCCTCAATGTCCTCGCCCGATTCGTTCTGAATCCAGCTTCCGTTGGGAATCATCGCAGCCATGCCCGCGCCGAACGCCTGCTGCGCCTGATAGTGGTCGTAGGAGCCAGACATTTTCGCGATATACTTTGTCTTATTCTTTACAATGATATCCTCGAAAGTTTGAAGCATGGTCAGCTTGCCGTAGGAGGGACTGTCTAAAAGATCGGCATTGAATACGTCAGAGCTTTCAAATTTCATGAATTCGTTCATTTTCTTTTCGCCCGTAACTTGGAGCCACCAGTTGGTGCCGATGAAATCCCAGTAACCGCCGCTCACCTTGCCAGGGTACACGAAGGGTGCCACCGACCCTTTCGTATCGGAGACGATGGTCTCGCACAGTGTTTTCAGCTCGGAAACCGTCTCGGGCACTTTCCAGCCGAACTCGTCGAACATAGTCTTATTATACACGATCCCCGTTACCGACGTAAACTGGGGGAAAATATAATATCCCAGTTCTTTCCCGTTATATGCCTGCCCGTAGGTCTTCCAAGTGCCCGTTATCTTATCTCCTATCTTTTCATCCTCCCCGGGAACGCCTGTATCGTACAGCCCGTCAAGATTTTCCAGCTGGTCGAGAGCGGCATAGCTCTGCCAGGGAGAAGCGAGAAGGTAATAAATATCGTCCAAATTGCTGCCCGCTTCCAGCTTGGAACTCATCGCGGTGGTCGCCTGCGGATCGATGGTGAGGACGATATAGTAATCCTTTCCCTCTTCCGCTTGCAGGAAGGAAGCGGAAAGGGAACGTATCCACTCATTGCCGTTACCCTCAGAGTAAGTTATTTTAACGGGCGTTTTCCCCTCTTTGGAACCAAGGTACATTTCCCCGCTCTTGGCGTCGAACGTTACGTCGCCGTAGTCGTCGCCCGAAGAATCGCCGCCGTGGGGAGTCCGCTCACCGCAAGCAGCCATGACGCCCGCGCCGAAAATGCTTACAGCCGAAAGGCACACAGCCAAAAGTTTTTTAAGTTTCATTCTATTTTCCTCCAATTATAAATTTTATTAGTAGGGAATGACGAAGCAGCCCTCGCCGCTTTTGAGTTCCAGCGTCAGTTTGCCTTTTTTGAGAGATTGAACGCTCTTTTCGCCGTTGAGAATGATTATCGCGTCCTTTACTCCCTCAAAGGATAACGTCACCGTATTGTTCAGTTTTCTTCCGGGGTCGGTAAAGTTGACTACCATGCATCCCTCTCTTCCGTCCTTATCATCGAACATGCCGACAAGCACGTCCTCCGTCCCCTCTACCTTTTTCAGGTTTTTTCCGCTCTCCATTCGCTCGATGAGCTTGAAGTTGCCTTCGCCGCCATTTTCGCTGGACGTCATAACTCCTTTCCAGGTGAAATTCTTATACCAGGGCATCAGAGACTGAATATAGCCGTTCGCCGTCTTTACGTAATCGAAAGCGGGAGTTTTCTGATAATTCCTGTCGAGGAGCGCATCGTTTCCGAAATAACTGGCTCCATCATAGGGAGGCGGACAGGCAAAGCAGAACCACTGTATGGCGTCGCCGCCGTAGGCGAGGAAGCTGTACGCCTGGAATGTGGCGTCTCCCACACTTTCGAGAGAACGGTTGCTACCGAAGGAGATACTTTGAAGGAAGGTCCACATCTCTCTCCCTTCGCCCTCTTCGTTGAGCGCCTTCCTGATAATTTCCATATTTTGAAGGAAGCTGCTTTCGAGGAAATAGTCCTTTCCCTTTTTCAAAGGATAGTGGTCGTAACTGAGATAGGGGGTTTTGATTTTTTCGAGATACTGCGCTATGTACGTATCGTAGTTGATAGGGGTGACTCCGCCCAACTGCGCGCCGCCCGCAATGACGGGAAAGAGGTTTGTATAGTAGCAAAGATCGGGCGCCGCCTGGCTGAATATCTTATAGGAGAAAGCGTGCTGGTCAAATTCGTCCGCGCCCGGCTCGTCTCCAATAAAACAGCCGTAGAAAGCGTCTGCATACTCGTATTCGAGATAAGGCTTCAAATAGCCTTTAACCTTTTCAACCGCCTGCTCTTCCGTTTCAAGCCCCGATTCTACAAGCGTTTTCGCCTTTATCATATAGTCGTTGAGGGCAGGAATGGAAATGATCTGCTTGATCCCCACCTCGTGAGCAGCTTTCAGACATTTTTTGTTGTACACTTCCGTACCCCAGAGCATGTACTCGTATCCCGGATAAGCGATGGTGAAGCCTGCTTCCGCAATCCACTCGTATTTTTCGAGGAACTCCTCGTCCGTGAGTTGAATTTCTTTTCCCGTTTTCTGCCCCCATTCGTCGTATTCGACTATTTTGTCGGATACGCCTACCCACATGCCAATGTCAAATTTCTCCTCGGAACTGTACATGGGTTCGGGTGCCGGTTTGCGGTCGGGATCCTCTCCTCCCCCGCACGCTCCAGCTGAAAGCAGAAATATTCCCACAAGCATACACGTAACAATTTTTCTCATAATACCTCCATATCTGTACATAGTTTATAATATTTTTTTGGTCGTGCCAAATTTTTTAACTTTTGGCTGAACAATTGTTTTTTTTGTCAGTTAGAAACTGACAAAAAGAGCCTAGGCTCTTTTTATTTTTTCTTTTCCGAAAACAAAATTTCGAAAAAAATTTGTTTTACGGTTTTATTCTATCATACACTTTGCCCTTTGTCAATACAAAAATTAAAAAAAGTTTAAGATTTTTCAGATTTTTTTTGAGTTTAATTTCTTTAAGCACTATTTTTAGAGTTATAATATAAACTTTATTGAAATTAAACAATGATTCGGGCAATTGTTCCCGCTTAAACCATACGCAGAGACTCCGAGGAAATATTTATCGGTTTCTCCTTACTTTTTATCCCTTTTTGCAAAAAAGCTCAGTGGCGAGCAAAAGCATCGGATTCCTCGCCCCGCCTCTTCGATTCCAGCATGAGCGAACGCATTTTCGGATTCGAACGCGCATATGGAATTTCATTAAAAAGGACGATGAGCTCTCCGTATCCAAAACCGAGGAAACGCCCGACGAAAAATCGGAAAGGTATTTTTCCGAGTCTCCCGAAACGGACGGGCTCCTTTTCTATCTTTGGACTTTTTCCGCGATTATATTTGACTCGCTTTCATTTTTTAGTTCATCAAATCCCTTTTTACGCGAATAGTAATAGCGTATTTCTCTTAAATCCTTCATGATTTCTTACCCAGATTAAGGAAAATTTCAGATGTGTTAACGCAAATGCACGCAGCCGATACCGTCATCACAAGACATTTTATAGAATCGCTTATTCATTCGGGACAGCTCACAGCTCTCAAATACGGCGACGCCTGGCTCGTCAATCTCGACGAACTCTATCTGCTCTTGTCAGCAGAAAAACCCGACGATACCGAGATTGCAGACGATCACCTTCCCAATGAAAGAATCATGCTGACTTCCGGTGAAATTTACCGAGCCTTTTTGGAAAACGATCCTCAAACCATCGTCCGTAAACCTAATCTACGACGCTTTGTTCAGCAATACGGAATTCACCATTTTATTCTTAACGATAAATGGATCATTGATTTTCCTGCTTTCGCGGCAGCCGTAAACCCTAAAACCATAAAGCACCATAGGAGCCAACCGCGCTTGAGAGCGCACGACGACGCCGTGTTCGACTTCAAACGTCTTCACCCGCACCTTCATGTTTCTTTGCAAATGATTGAACAGCAACTTTGCTCTCCCGAAGTCTTTTCTATAAAAAACGGCAACCGCTGGATTATTAATTACGACGAGTTTGAAATTGCCATCTTAAAGGCTGTAAACAATCTTCCCGAAGGGAAACGCCCTCCCCCTACTTACAAAAAAAAGACTAAAGCCAAACTCGACATCAAACCTGTCCATATTCAGCAAAAAGACAAAGGTTACTATACTCTTTATTTCAAACTGACAGTAATTGAATATATGGTAAAACACAATCTTTCGTATAAAGAAACCGTAATCAAATTTTGGGGAATAGAGAGCAGAAAGAAAATCCGTGCTCGTATCACCCTTTTAATGAACTGGGAAGCCGCTTATAAAAGCGGCGGTAAACGAGCCTTAATCGAACAACACTCTCCTAAAAAACATAATTAAGCAGCTTATCTTTATACAAAACAAATCTCCATGAATATTTCTATACATCATAAACGTTGTATTTTACCCGATTGAAAGAATTTACACTCAAATTTACACTCTTAAAAAGAATAAAAATTTCATTATTTTGTCAAAAATTTATATGTTCAAGCACATAAGCAACAAAAAAAGAACGAATTTTGAAAAATTCGTTCTTTTTCATGTCTATTCACTACAAAAAAGATTTTTTTGCATTTTTCAGCAGGTATCGAACTCGTGCAGTGATCTTTTATCTTATATTTATTATAACATACTTTTGACCTTTTTGCAAGCGTTTTATAATTTTTTTCTTTCCCCTGCTTATAGGGATATTTCTTCTGTCTCGCAAAACTCGCCATCAAAATCAAATTTTACGCCGGCATCCTCGAGGTGTCCAAGAATAGTATCTTGGATATTTTTTGCGATGTCAAAACTGATGGGAATATTGCCGTACTCATCGGGAAGGATCGTAATTCCTAAGTCTGCGCAATAATTCTTCACAAGACTCCAACAGTCGTCTTCGAGTTCATCATCAAAGTCGACAACTCTTTGTTTTACTTCTTCCAGATCCGTTTCTTTTCTCATCCTTTCTTTTTCCTCCTAAGATAGGAATAGGCTGTAATCAATTCCGATAAAAAGAAATTATTTTCCGTATTTTTATTAAACTTTTCCGCTTTTAAAAGACCGTATAAAGAAAGTCTTACGCTCTGTAGATACTTGGTTATGATTTCCGACTTTTCGGATAACGTTTGTAAATCCGAGTCCAGCAATTTTTTCAATGTTTCTAAATTCGTTTTTGAATTTTTACGGCTGTCTATTAATCTTTTCTCGTCTATCCCCCTTAACAGATCTGTTTGTTTTATCGTTTTACATTTCTCGGCGCACAAGATCCTACAAGACCAGCGTTTGAAAGCGATATTTTTCTTGTACATTTTATTAGCGAGCAAAATATTATCCATGGACAGTATTTTTTCCTGATACTCGAATCCGTTGCGATAGTTATGATCCACGGCATTGACTTCTCTTTTTTCCAAATCATAACCGTATATGAGCACAAAATGCGGGTCGTGAAACCGCCGATACGTATCCGCCCGACTTTCCAAATAAAAACAGTCCACCCCGACGATGATCGGACGCCCTTTATCGATACTTTTTATCAACTTTCTTTTTCCAAGATCGGATTTTTTGTTTTTATATCCGAATCGCTTTTCAAATTCCCGTTCCGAAAGTATTCCCGTTTGGTTCGTCTCGAAATTCTCCTTTATAAATACAAATCCGTTTAGAAGTACTTCTTTCGCCTCTATGCCAAAACACTCCAACGCCGCCATCAGCTGATGATAATAGCAGCTCTTATACAGAAATTCATTGAACGGCTTTACCCCGTCGATCTTATTTTTCATCATTTCTCTTTCTCTCCACCGCCTTTATCAAATCCTCCAACGTTTCCCAACGTTCAAGCGTCAGTTCTTCGATCTCAAATTCGATGTCGAACATCTCTTCCAGCTTCACAAGAACCGCTACAAAGGACAAACTATCTAAACTTAACAGTTTCAATTCGCTTTCAGGCCCTATATCTTCTTCCAATGCACAGTAACTGCGCACGATTTCTATAATTTCTTCCCTCATTTCCGCACCTTCTTTCCACTCACCGTCCGGTCCAGCATTTCCACCCGCTCGATAACGCTCGGCAATATGTGAGCGTCCAGTTTTTTTACAAGCTGTTTTTTCAGTTCCGCGGGTTCACAGCCGCCCGTATATTTTAACCCTATCTCCGTAATCCCCTCCTCCGTCGTCCTTCCGTAAGCGACGCAGTCCTCCACGCCCGTGCAGGTCTTTACAGACTCTTCTATTTCTTCCGGAAAAACGTTCAGCCCCGCGCGGATGATCATATCGTCCTTTCTCCCGTCGATATAATAGTATCCTTCCTCGTCCGTATGCGCCGCGTCTCCCGTATGCAGCCAGCCCCCTTTCAACTTTTCTTCCGTCCGTTCTCTCTCCTTGAAATATCCCTTCATCACGCACGGAGACTTTACCAGCAGTTCTCCGTTTTCTATCTCGACGCTTACCTGCCCTATCGGTTTTCCCACACTGCCCGCTTTTCGTAAAAAGTTCTCGGGCGTCAGGGCACAGACCCTCGGACTATGTTCCGTAAGGCCGTACACGTTATAAAACTGTGTGAAAGGAAAACTTTCCGCAAGTTTTTTTGCTGCGCTTTTTGTCAGACGTTCTCCGCTGAGCGCGCCCACCTTAACGGGAAATGTTTCTTTTCTCGCCCGATAGGATAACGACAGGCACCGCATCGGCGTCAATTCCCCGAAGTTTTGTTTTTGCAGTTCTTCATATCGTTCCCGAAATGTATTTTCCGCACATCGCGCCAACGCGAGATACAGCGTCGGCGTCGCGCACAGCACCTCGATTTCTTTCTCACTCAAAAATTTTCTCAACCGTTGAGGGACAAACGCTTCCTCGTAAAAGTATATCGTCAGGCCGCTGCAAAGTGCGTAAAGAAACTCTCCCGTCAATGACGAAATATGTATCAGCGGACGCACGATACATATACGGCTCAGTCCGCTTAAATCGAAATATCCCGCAATATATTCCAGATTAGCGGCGATGTTTTCGTGCGTCAGCATCACCCCTTTCGGAATGCCCGTCGTACCGCTCGTAAACATCATAAACGCCAAGTCGTTAAAATCCCCTTTCTCGCCTTCCACTGTTTTACGGATCGTTTCATAACGACTTTCCCCGTATTCCTTCGAAACGGGCACGGTGACGTTCCCCGCCGCGATACATTTTAAAATTTCCAAAGCCAACCGCTCGCGGGTGCTTCCTTCCACTATATTTAATTTTCCATGGCAATTCCCCCTTTCATTGAGCCTCAGTAAGTCTTTATACGTTATCCCCGATCCCCCCAAAGCCACGCGCGAGGCGTAGGGCGCCATTTTCTTTTTCAGATACTCCCACAGTTTCATATGTATTTCTCCGTCAGTTCCGTTAAGTCCCGCAATGTTGCCAATCTATCCGGCTGCAGATCGTCATCGTCAAACCAGAAACCGAATTCCTCCTCTATCCCCGCGATCAGCGTTACCAAAGACAGACTGTCCAAGCCGCATTCCGCCAGCGGTTCTTTTTCGCTCAGCTCCGCGCCGGTTAATTCCAGCGCCAGCGCGGATATTTTCCGTCCGATTTCTTCCTTTGTCATTCCAGCGCCTCCGATACTTTTTTCTCTATTTCGACGATTTTTTCCGCTTGGCCGAGCAATTCCCGCGTACCCTCCCCGCCGTTTTCGCGCTTGATACGCTTCAGTCTTGCCGAAAAATAGAGCTTGTCCAACAACGCAATTTCCTCTTTCAGCGCCTCGCAGACCGCTTTTTGTCCTGCGTAATACTTTTTCAGACGCTTACGAGTCACCCGCAATATCCCCAGCGTCGCTTCCAGCTCCTTGAGTCCGCGCGGCAGACGGACGTTTTCAAAGCTTTGATTTTTAATCGCCGATGTGCAGAAATCCTCGGGAACGTTTGTCAGATCCTCCGCGGAATAGGCGCATACGGCGCCGTCGAACCGCTCCGCAAAAGTCTCCGCCGTAAATTCACCCTCGGACAGCGGATACTCGTTTATCCAGCGCAGCGACGAATCCACGCAGACATAATGATCCTCCCGCCACGCCGTTCTTTTGAAACCTGTGAAAAACCGCGGGTTTACACGGACCAGATACAGTTCGTCCGCGGACTGCGCCGCCAGCAGTCCCCGCGCGTCCTTTTCCCCGCACGCCCAAAACCGATGCTTCACGATCCCGTATTCCTCCGCAACGTCCTGCAGCCGCGGGATATAGCAGTAATTTTCATACGTCGCGCCGCGCGCGAAGTCGTCGCATACCTGTCCCAGGCTTACAAACGAATTGCCGTACAACTGCGCAATGTCGTACACTCTGTTCAGCCACGCCAAAAAGTATCTCTCCACGCATGATAAGGCCGGCACCTGCGTCAATTCTTTTTTATTCATCATTGTCCTTTATCTCCCTTAAAAAAGATTTTGCGTCGAAGCGGCCGAGTCTCATCCGTTCGTCCGCCGTCCACCGATATTTCTTTTTAAGGTCATAATCGGTCACTTCCGGCGGCCTGTCACCGTATTCCTCCGCCGCGCTCAATATTTCCCCGTCTGAAAATATCCGTCCCGTCTGTCCCAGCGCCGCCCCCGTTTCTTTCTGTGCCCCGTACTTGCAGACGAGCCGTTTCAGCCGAGATTTGTCAAACAGCTCTCCTTTCCATAGATAGTACATATCCGCCAATTTATAAAGATCGAGATCCTTTCCGCGCTCCACCGTAAAATACAGACAACTTTCTTTATATTGATGCAGAACAAGCTGTAAAAAAAACATTTCCTCGTCCGCGACATACATCGGCGCCTTTCCCTCATATTTTTTCCTTGTCGCAAGCATTTCCGCAAGCAGCGTTTCCCGCTCCCCCGGCACGTTTCCCAAAGAAAAATTAATATCGACTTCTATAAACGGTACTTCCGGATTTCCCGTCGCTTTTAAAAACGGCGCCGTTTCGCCGCGGTTCATACGGCGTTTAAGGATTTCCAGCCGCGAAAATTCCACCACCCGCCCATTTGTTTTGTCATATGTTCCCTGCACAAACCCCAGCGTTTTCAACACATCGCTCACCGCCGTGATGTTGTCCGGCTTCACCAGAATATCTATGTCGTTGGAGATTCTTTCTCCGTCCTCGTATACCGCACATTCTTTTTCGGCAATATTGGCGAGCACGCTCCCTTTAAGAAACACATGCTCCGCGCCCGACGCAATCAACGCGCCCGAAATTTCCCGGATTCCCTCTCTCATAAACCTGACGCGGCGCGCTTGCGCTTCATACGTATCCGAAAGCAGCTTTGTGATTTTCGAAGGCAAAGACAACGCTCCTTTCGCCGCACGGTTATAAAACAGCCCCGCAATTTTGTGACAATACAGAAAACCTAAAACCTCATACCAGTCTGTCGGGGGAAGCGGGTCGCCGCCTTTCAATACACCGATTATGTAGTCCAAATTCTTTCCTGTCATATTACTTTCCTCGCATACAGCGCCGCTTTTATTGCGCAAAAGGTATGCTCCGGCGCGGCGGATGTGTCCAGCGCCACGAAGTTTTCTTTCTTCGCCATTTTCACAAATCCCTCCGCCACGTCAGTCAGCAATCGTTCGTCGAGATGACGGTCGCACTCGCTCGGACGGCTTTTAATACGCTCTATGGCCTTCTCCGCCGACACGTGCGCCAAAAATACCAGATCGGGCTTCAGCAAATGTTTTGCCGCGTCGAAAAACCATTTTTCCCGCCGGTATCCCCGCGCAAGCATATTCGCCAGCGAGGTATATATATACCGGTCGCAAATCACTGTTTTTCCCTCTTTCAAGGACGGCTCTATCACCTCGAAATTATGTTGGATCCGATCCGACATCGTCAAAAGCTGCACCGCGCGATAATCGATATCTTCATGGTTTTCGCAGTACATCATTTTCTGAAACAATTTCGTTTTACGCGATAAATCGGTAGGCTGCTTTACACACAATACCCGACCGACTCCGAGCTTTTGTTCCAGATATTCCGCCGTTAAAGAAATTAACGTCGTCTTTCCCGCTCCATCCGTGCCCTCGAATACGATCAATCTTCCCCTATGCGGATTTTTCTTCAGTTCTAATTTCGTCATTCCTTTTCCCTCTCAATACGATTTTCGCTTCCGCCGTTTTTATTTCCGGTTCGAAGTGTTCCGCAACCGGAATAGTTTCCTTTGTATCCGTATTCTGCTTTGCTTCTTTTTCACTTTCTCCCTCTTCGTCGGCCGCCTTTTGCAAACGACAATCCGACGATATGGTCAACATTTTTATTTCTTCGATCAGATTTTTGTTGGCCTCGATTTCGTAATCTTTCAAAATTTTTTCTTTCGAGGGAAAAATCTTTTCAAAGATTGCGTATAAGGTCAAACTTAAACTGCTCGAAGTCAGCCACAGCGTGACAAAAGCCTTATCGAAGCCTATCGTTCCCCTACGTATCTTTATATACGCCACAGTCAGGACAAATCCCAATACGACGGGTAAAAATACCAGATACCTCGTCAGTTTTGTTCCGTCTTCCAGCTTTTTCGCTAACCCTTTGACGGGTAATTTATAGCCCTTATATTCCGCAATCGCGTACAGCTTTGCTGCATATTTCTCTCCAAGGGACTCTATTTCGTTCGCCAAATAGTTTATTTCGTCTACGTTCACATACGTACTTTCCAAAAAGGAAAGCGCACGCGGCGCTTCTACTTCACGCACCAATACCTTCGGCGCATTCGCTCCGTCCAAGCCTATTTCTTCAAGTCGATAACGTATATGCTCATGAAGGCACGGAAAGTCGATTTTTGTTTCCTGATCTGCATTTTTCAGTTTCAGTATAATCATCGTTTTTCTCTCCTTCCTTGATATTGGATGGCATCGAGCCCAAAACGTCTGATTGCTATCGCGTTACACAGGATTTCAAACATCTGCGGCGTAATCACTTCCCTGTCCGCAAGATCGTCTATACTCAAATGTTTCGTTCCCAGCGTCAGATCTTTTGCGCAACAGAGCAAAATATAGCATTCCGCCCCGCCTGCCCGCAGATGGATGTGCTGCAGCGGGATTCGGTTTTTGTCCACCCACTGTTTGGATATCTGCCATAGTTTCCTATCCGCAGTCAGAAGATACAGCTTGCACATCAGCTCTTTGTCCTCCATGTTCATGCCTTTGGCGGTGCTTTGAAAGAGTGTCTTGTGCTTTTCGTTTCTAAAATTCATAGGTTACCTCGCTTGTCTTGATTTTTGGGCATGAAAAAAGCCGATTGTTTCTTCCCGGGAATTCCCGCTCTCACAATCGGCTTTTATCATCTATTTAGTTGTTGCTGGCTTATACATCTCTTATTGCGTAAGCGTCGGTACTTCTTCCTGCTTCGGCGCTTCCCGTAACTCGGTTAGGTATTTCGGATCCACGATTACCTCCCATTCCCCTGCGCCGTTGAATAAGGCGTAGATATGCTCCTTATTTATCCTTGCCTCATATACCTTGCCTTCCGCTTGGTATCTGTGCGCAAACCAGTCCGCCGTTTCATAGTCCAGTGTCCACGACAACGCTCGGATATTTTTCGCGTTGCATGACGTCACCCCGCGATAGACCGTTACCTCTTCTTCTAAACGCTCTAACTTCTCTCGCTCGCTTGCGTCCATCAGATATATCGGATCCGCCGCCTTAAATAACGCCAGCTTTTGGAGTTGGCTTAAGTTTTGATCCAGGTTCGGACACTCCGTATTTACCCACGCCCCGGAAAGGATTTCGGACAGGTCTTTTTGGGAGAAGTAGTCTGCCGTATGTTTCAAAAACGCAAAGGTATAGGACTTGGTCACCAACGGATAGATCTCATGGACAGACTTGGCTTGCTTGATTTGCTTTCCTATTTCTTCCCGCCAACAGTTAAGCGCCGACTCACTTTCAAGGATATTCGCCGGTTCGGGTTCTTGCTGGGAGTTACGCAAAACTACCATTCCGCAGTCCGTGAACGGGTGTTTTATAATCACGGGCGAAAACTTAGTTTTCTGCGGGGGCAGCCATAAAAATAAAGAGGCGATCCTTTTTACTTCTTCTAAATCAGTTTCTTTTCTCATCCTGTCTTCTTTCTCCTCTTGAATTTTGGACAACAAAAAACGCATAGAGTTTTTCTGCTCTATGCGTCCAAATTTTGCTGTTATTTAGTTGTGTGTGAGTTCGAGTCACGTCAGTAAGGCAAAAAGCCCATTTTATATCTACGGAATTGAATACTAATTTCCAGCCCCTTGAGAGGGCTGAAACCCCGCTGGCAGCGGGGTTTCAGGGCTAAATATCTTTTTTGTAGTCTCTTGATGGTGTGTCCGCCGGGGCTCGAACCCGGACCGAAGGCGTCGGAGGCCTTTATGGTATCCAATTCCACTACGGGCACATTTCTATATCGTATTATTCTCATATCGAAGAACCGCCGCATATCGTTTAACAACAACCAATATGCCGCGAGCCGCTTTCTTCGTCTGTCCGAAAAGACATTTCTCCCCGCAACAAATCCGATTTCAGCTTTCTTCCGCCGTTTTTCTCCGATTTATTCCGCCGACAAAAATGTACGGTTATATTTTACTCTTTTTTACTTCCTTTTTGCAAGCGTTTATGCTATAATATTTCAAAAAAGTAAAAAATTTTTTTGCCGCAATCGGATTTTTCTTCCGTGCGGCGAAAAAGGCGGTAGTTTTATGGCAGAAACGGTAGTCGTCGGATTGAGCGGCGGCGTGGACAGTTCGGTTGCGGCGCTCCTTCTGAAAGAGCAGGGCTTCAACGTCATCGGGTTATATATGTTAAATTGGGAGGAAAGCGACGACAGCGGTCGATGCACGGCCGAAGAAGACTTCGCGGACGTGCGGCGCGTCTGCTCTCTCCTCGATATTCCCTACTATACGGTCAATTTTTCAAAAGAGTATCTCGACAGAGTCTTTTCCTATTTTCTCGCCGAATACAAGGCGGGCAGAACGCCGAATCCCGACGTGCTCTGCAACCGGGAAATCAAATTCGGCCCCTTTCTCGAAGAGGCCGAAAAGCTGGGCGCAGATTATATCGCCACGGGACACTATTGCAAAATTTCTCATGAAAACGGTATCCACAGGCTCTTGAAAGCCGCGGATCAGAACAAGGATCAAACCTATTTCCTCAATCAGCTTTCCCAGCGTCAGCTGAAAAACGTCCTTTTCCCCTTACAGGATATCCAAAAGCCCGAAGTCAGAAAAATCGCGCTCGAAAACGGCCTTGCCACGGCGAAAAAAAAGGACAGCACGGGAATCTGCTTCATCGGAGAACGCAATTTCCGAAAATTCCTCAGCTCTTACCTGCCCGCCCAAAAAGGCAAAATCCTCGACCTGACGGGAAAACAGGTCGGCGAACACATGGGGCTTATGTACTATACTTTGGGACAAAGGCGCGGATTAGACCTCGGAGGAATTAAAGGAGAAACGGAACAGGGGCGCTGGTTTGTCGTGAAAAAGGACCTCGAAAACAATGTTTTATACGTCTCCCACGGCGACGAGTCCCCTTTGTATTCCAAATCCTGCGAGGTGAGCGGCTTCAACTGGATTCCCTTCCCCCCGAACGAGCGGGAATTCTCCTGCATGGCAAAATTCCGTTATCGTCAACCCGACCAAAAGGTTCGCGTCAAGATAAAGGAGGACGGAAACCTTCACATCAATTTTCAGGAGCCGCAGAGAGCGGTCACGGAAGGTCAGTACGCCGTTTTATACCGAGGCGAGGAATGTCTCGGCGGCGGCGTCATCGAGAGCGCGGAGTATTGAGCTTTCCGCGCTTTTTCCGTCTCGCGGAAAAATGCACGATCAGGTAATACGCCGCGGCGAGCAGGATGACCGAGCCGCCGAGCACGGCGACACAAACGGCGGGAGAGACGGAGTTCCCGAAGAAATACAAATTGAAATCGAACGCGTCGCGAAGCGCGGAAACCGCTTCCGCCGGCGCGTATTTTGCTATTTCCTCCACCGCTCCGCCCATGAAAAAGCGGCGGAACAATACCGTCCCGTAAGTTCCGGGAATAAACATCACGAAATTGCGGATACCTGTGGCAAACTGGGAAATAGGCATATACGCGCCGCAGAGAAACCCGTACATGGAGGAAGCGATGGTGGCGGCGGCTCCGGCGGCGCCCTCCGTTTTCAAAAACGTCTCCACGATCACCGCGAGCAAGGCTCCGAACGCGGTACAAAGCACGAGATTTCCTAAGATAAGAAGCACGTCCGCCGCGGTCAAATACCAACCGCTGGCGGCGATATAGACAAGTCCGATCGCCAGACAGACCAGACAGACCAAAAGCGTGGAAAATATCGTGGCTAAAAAATAGCTCCAAGAGAGGACGCTCGATTTCACGGGAGCGACGAGAAAATCGTCGATGCGCTTTTTCGCCTTATCCGAAACCATGACCGTCTGCGAACAAAACGCCAGCGTTACGGACGAAACGCCCAAAATAGAGGAAATCAGCCACCCCGCGACAAACCCGTTCACCAATTTATCGGGAAGTTCTATATCGGGAAGCGCCGAGGTCAAAGACGATACATATACGGAACGCAAAAAGGTTGCAAACAAAACGACGAGAATCAGCGGCGTGATGAGCGACATGAAAAAAGTCTGTTTGTCCTTGAAATATAATTTGATGTGTCTCGCCGTCAGACAGCGAAGATCCGTCAAGTCTTTACGCATTTTCCGCTCCTCCCGATAATTGTTTTCCCGTCGCCTTCAAAAAGACGTCGTCCATCTTCCCCTTTTCCACCTCAAAATCTGAAAACGCTTCGGGATAGGCGAAAATCAGCCTTCGGACTTCCGCGACGTTCGGAATTTCAATGAGGACATGCCCCTCGCGTTCCTCCGAAAGCAATCCTTCCTTCTCAATCATGGAGAAAAGAGTTTCGTTCTTTTCGTACACTTTGATGAAATCGGACGCATAAGCGTTTTTCAATCCGACGGGCGTATCGCAGGCGACGACTTTTCCGCAGTCCAGAATCACCACGTAATCGGATTCGGCGGCCTCCTCCATATAATGCGTCGTCAAAAATATAGTCAGCCCCGTCTCTTTCCGCAAATCGTTCAGGCAATTCCAGACCATGATTCTCGTCTGCGGGTCGAGCCCCGTCGTCGGTTCGTCGAGAATGAGAATTTTCGGCCGATGCAAAAGCGCGCGGGCAATATCGATCCGCCGCCGCTGTCCGCCCGACAGTTTCCCGAGCGGCCGCCGCAAAAGCCCTTTCAAATCCAGCCGTTTCGTCAAATCGTCCAGCGTTTCCGAATACCGTTTCCCCGTGAGCCCGTACAGCGCCGCGCGATAACGGAGATTATCCCCCGCGGAAAGCTCCTTATCCAGAGCGCTCCCCTGAAACACGACGCCGAGTTTCGATTTTACCGCGTCGAGGTCATAGTCAATGTTTACGCCGTCTACGACTACCTCCCCCGAATCTTTCTCGCGCACGCCCGAAATAATGTCTATCGTCGTGCTCTTTCCCGCACCGTTCAGCCCCAGAAAAGAAAACAACTCCCCGTCCCGAACCTCGAAAGATACGTCGTCCACGGCTTTGACGTCTTTGAAATACTTTTTCAGATGTTCAACCTTAATAATCGCCTTTCCCATCAAACCTCTTCCTTTAATTTGTTTTTTATTCCCTGAAATGCGTCCGTCAGCATACAATCGATCTGCTCTTCGGTAAACTCCGCGGTACCCGTCACGATCATGGATGCAATTCCGTGAACGAATATCCACATCTCCAAATAAAGTTTTTCCGATTTCTCCTTATTTAACTCCGACGCGGCGGCAGCC
>ERZ779866.2286-NODE-2286-length-17527-cov-4.086653_pt1 | contig 17527 bp, 19 predicted proteins | sample MGYA00511248_ERZ779866 | MGnify/ENA primary metagenome ERZ779866 (study PRJEB29588, sample SAMEA2155758) | human gut metagenome | biome: human gut; feature: human-associated habitat; material: faeces | place: Denmark | collected 2008/2010 ... | reverse complement strand
AATAAGATATTTCTTATTTTGTTTTATTAAATATTTAAAATAATCTTTATTAATCATAGACACCATACCCCTTTCTTTCCATTTCATAAATAAATATTTCTTCTAAATTTACAGGTAAAACTTCTAACATAATAGGATTGAACATTCTTAAATAATCTTTAATTTCATTGATGTCTCCTTTAACAACCATATTAATCACACGAGATTGTTTATGGAAAGATAGAACATCTAAATGACTAAATTCTTCTTTGTTTAATTCTTCTTTAAAAGCAATTTGTATTTTATGAATATGATCTTTAATATCATAGAGATCACCAGATGTTGTCATACATCCATTTTCTAAAATTCCAAAACTATCACAAATATCTTCTAATTCTCTTAAATTATGAGATGAAATAATGACTGTCATATTTTCATCAATCATTTGATTTATAGCTTTTTTAAAGGCTAAACGCATAACAGGGTCTAATCCATCAAAAGCTTCATCTAATAGTAAATATTTTGGTGCAATTGCAAGTGCTAAAGCAAACATCGCTTGTCTTTTCATTCCTTTTGAATAATCTTTTAAAGGTTTATTTTGTGGTAAACGGAATAAATCGACATAATGTTGGTACGTTTCTAAATTAAATTGTGGATAAAAAGTAAGATAAAAATCTTTCATTTCATCAATAGAAGCAAAGTGGAAATAGTAAGGATCATCACTAATAAATAAAATATCTTTTTTTACATCAGGATTTTCATACACTTCTTTTCCATCGAATAAAATACTTCCTTCATCACATTTAGAAACCCCATTTAATAAATAAAGTAAGGTTGATTTACCAGCCCCATTAGGACCAATCAAACCAAAAATACTTCCTGAGGAAATTGTGACATTTAAATGATTTAAAACATTTTTATTTTCAAAAGATTTCATCACATCTTTAATTTCAATCATACAGTTTCCTCCTTATATACTTCTTCAATAATTTCTAATAATTTGTCTTTGGTGATTTGATGTTTTTTCATTTCATTGACACATCCTTTAAAATCATCTAATTTATCATCTTTAATCAATTGATCAGTTTGATTATCAGCAATAAAACATCCTTTTCCTTTAATGGAATAAATATAACCTTGGTTCTCTAATTCTTGATAAGCTTTAGAAACAGTATTAGGATTAACACCAATATCTGTTGCAAGAGATCTTACCGAAGGTAATTTATCATTAGGAAGTAAAATGCCAATAGAGATAAATTCTAAGATTTGTTTTTTGAGTTGTTCAAAAATAGGAACTTTACTTTGAATATCTATTATAAACATAGAATCCTCCTAACTGTATTAGTGTTACTAGTACACTAATACAGTATAATACATTTAGTATTTTGTCAATAAGGTAAAGAAAAAAAGAACTCAATCATTGAATTCTTTTTCGTGTTTTTTGAAAAAATCATAAAAATAGCGAACATTTTCTAATTTATACCAAGGGGTAACTTCGTATTCTCTTGCATCTAAATTATAAATTTTAGCGTTTAAAGTACCTAACATAAAAGGAGAGTGTGTCGCAATAATAAATTGACACCCTAAATAATGTGTGAGTTCATTAATTTCTTGAGCTAAAGCAACTTGATTTGCAGGAGATAAAGAAACTTCAGGTTCATCTAATAAATAAAGAGCATTCGGTAAAAGATATTCTTGAAAAAATTGTAAAGAGGTTTCACCATTAGAATACTTTTCTTGAGAAAAAATGATATTTTCAATACGTTGTTTTTTCTTTTTGTTTAAAACACTTTGTGCTTTTTCTAAAGATAATCCTTCTTGCATATAATCATAAGTTAAACCATGTTCTAAAATAGCTTTTTGTTGTATTTTTTTAATTTCATATAAAATATCTTCACTTTTAATATAACGACTATTTTCAGGCAGCTGATAAAAAGGAATACCATCTTCATTGCTACCTAAACTATAAGCACATTCATTTTCAAATCTTTCACAATAATTTTCATAGTAAGCATTACTTGCAGGCATTTCTTTTCCTTTTATTTTTAATTTACCAGCAATGATGTTAAGAAGTGTGGATTTTCCACAACCATTATTTCCATAAAAAATGGTAATAGGTGCAAAAGAAAAAGGCTCTATGTACTTATCTCTAAAGACATTGTAGGGATAAATATTAGGATTTTTGAATGTATGATTACTGAGTTTGAAACTACTTAAATAAATCATAGAATAACCTCCTTTAGTGTTATTTTATTTAATAGAATCATAGAAAACAATACCAATATATAATCTTTGTAAATGTTTAAATTTAATCACTAAAAATTAATTATAAAAAACTAGGGAAAGGATTGTATTTTAATGAGTTTATGGTAATATACTAGTTGTAGGTGGAAGATCCACCAAAAAAAGCGGTGTACCCTACCAAAATAAAATGGGAGCTAAAAAAGCGGTGTACGCTACCAATCCAAGCGATTGTGTTTGGAAAAAATGCGAGCTAAAAAAGCGGTGTACGCTACCAATTCAAATGATTATATTTGAAAAAAATGCGAGCTAAAAAAGTTGAGGGCATTCCTAGTGGAATGTCCTCTTTAATTAGGAGGAATACAAATGAGCTTATCAAAATTAAAATTAGTTACGATTAATAGTAGATATTGTGAATACTTACGTCAGTTTGATTATAGAGTTAGTTATAATTCTAATGAAAAAGAGTCACGACCTTTTGTTGGAATTTTGTTTAAAATACATGAAATTGAATATTTTGCTCCTTTGTCATCACCTAAAGCTAAACATTTAAAAATGAAAAATACATTAGATTTTTATAAAATAAATAGCGGTAAATTAGGTGCTATTAATTTTAATAATATGATACCAGTTCCAATAAGTGAATACATATTTATTAATGTAAACAACAATGCTAGCACTAAAGATGAAGCTAACTATCAAGAATTAGTAAAAAATCAACTACGGTGGTTGAATGATAATAAATTTAGTTTAGGGAAGCGAGCACAAAATTTATACGAGAGAAGTGCAAATCATAAATTGCCAAAGATAGTAGAAAAAAGGTGCTGTGATTTTAGATTATTGGAAGAAAAATGTTTTCTTTATCAAAATAGAAAAAACTCATGAATGGTCATGAGTTTTCTTCCGCATCAAGTGCCATTTATATTGCTATTATAAATGAAATAAAAATAAAACAACGTTTAAATATAGGTACGAGAAGGTGGGAATATGAAAAAATTATATTTAATAGGTGGAACGATGGGTGTTGGTAAAACAACAACGTGTCAGGTTCTTAAAAGAAAATTAGATAAAAGTGTTTTTATAGATGGAGATTGGTGTTGGGATATGCATCCGTTCATGGTTAATGAAGAAACAAAAAAGTTAGTTTTAGAAAATATCTGTATGTTATTGAATAACGATTTAAAATGTAGTGTGTTTGAGCATATTATTTTTTGTTGGGTCATGCATGAACAAAGTATTATTGATGATCTTCTTTCACGTCTTGATTTAAAAGATGTAAAAGTGATACCTATTTCTTTAGTTTGTCAAAAAGAAGCTTTGAAAAAAAGAATTCAAAAAGATATCGATCAAGGAATTAGAAAACCAGATGTCCTTGCTCGTAGTGTTGAAAGATTAGAAATGTATCAAAAATTAAATACATATAAAATTGATGTTTCTAATAAAACAATTGAAGAAGTTGTTAAAGAAATAATAAAAGTAGGTGATGAAAATGATTAGACATATTTTATTTTGGAATTATACAAAAGAAGTTAAAGAAAAACAGTTAGAAAAAGAAACACTTCAAAAATTAAAAGATTCAGTTAAAACTTTAGAAGAAATTGAAGGTTTATTATGTGTGGAGATGGAAGAAAACTTGGCTTCAGGTTATGATCTTGTTTTTTATAGCGAGTTTGAAAATTTAGAGGCATTAAAGAATTTCCAAAATCATTCATTACATGAAGCACATAAAAAGCGTTGTAGGAATCTTGTTTGTGAGCGTTTATGTGGAGATGTTGAAAGATGAAAACAGAACATATTGAAGTTGTAGATTATGATTCGAAGTGGGTAGATGATTTTAATCAAATCAAAGCAGAAATTGAAGATGCTTTAAAAGATTTAGTGCTTGCTGTTGAACATGTAGGAAGCACTTCTGTTCCTTTACTAGCAGCTAAACCAATCATTGATTTAGATGTTGTTATTGATCGAAATGATTTAAAAGAAGTTATTTTTCTTTTAGAAAAGCATGGTTATATTTATGAAGGTGATTTAGGTCTTAAGGATCGAGAAGCTTTTAGATATGAAGGGAAAGAACATTTAAGAACACATCATCTTTATGTATGTCCACAAGATTCTAAAGAATTGAAACGACATCTTGCTTTTAGAAATTATTTAAGGAAACATCCAAATATTGTAAAAGAATACAGTAAAGTCAAAAAAGAAGCAGCAAAGTTGTATCCAAATGATATTGAAAAATATTGTATGTATAAATCACCGATTATTGAAAAGATTTATAAAGAAATAGGTTTATAAAAATGAAAAAAAGTTATAAAGGATTCATTGTCTGGCTGGTTTTATTTTGTGTAGGTGTGTTGGTGATTATTTTTATGGATATCAAGAATATAGATTTAGTAGGTTTGGTTTTAGGTAATTATATGTTTATAACTCTTGCCATTCTTACGGGCATGATTTATAAAAATGAGGCAATCTATTGGTATACAGGGATTTCTTATCAAGAAGCATGTGCAATTACAAGCAAGCAAAGAAAAGAGTATGCGTATAAACATTTTATAAGATTTTTAATGGTTTGTTTAGGTTATTTGTTTTATTCAATGATTGCTTATTTTTTATCATTTTCATTTGGCATGAGTATCATTATTTGTTGTCTTTTAATGACAGTTTGTGCTTTAAGTACGGTGTCAATTAAGCTATAGGAGTATTTGATGAGTTGTATTACGACATATACAAAAAAGAATTTTGATCCATTAAATGTAGATGAAAGCTTATTAGATATCAAAGATATCGCTCATGCGCTTTCTTTGATTTGTCGAGGTAATGGCCATGTTCAACATTTTTATTCCGTAGCTCAACATAGTTTAGCGTGTGCCAAAGAAGCAAAAGTAAGATGTTATCGTAAAGAAGTTATTTTAGGATGTTTATTGCATGATGCCAGTGAAGCTTATTTAAGTGATGTGACAAGACCAATAAAACAAGAACTTACTTATTATTTAGAAGTGGAAGATGTTTTACAAAATGTTATTTGGAAACATTTTATTCAAAGAGATTTAACAAAAGAAGAAACTAAATTAGTTTTTGAAATTGATGATGAAATGTTATCTTTGGAACTAAAAGAATTATTAAATGATGAAATCAATCGGAATTATTTAAAGTTGAAAAGAAAAGTTGATTTAAGTTTTGTAGCTTTTGAAACAATTGAAAACGAATTTATAGAATTTTATAAAGAGACGATGGAAATTTAAAATCGTCTTTTTCTTTACCCTTTCCTTATTTCTGTGCTAAAATTTGAGTATATATTTTTAAGGGGGACTCTTATATGGAACATGTTACATTTGATGAATTTTTTGATTTTGTAAAGAATGAAGATGCTGATTGGCATATTCCTGACCTAAAAGAATATTTTGAAGGTTTAAATCAAGATGAAATTTATATACAAGACAATTTTTTGGGAAAACTTGTTTTTCAATTTAATAAATTTGAAAATAATTTAAAGAAAGCTGTTTTTGATAAGTTTATCTGTTATAAAAAAATGATGGATGAAAAAGAAAAAAGCAAACTTAAAAACAGTGCTAATGAAATAGCCAATGTTGATTTAGAAAGTGCTTATTCTTACAATGAACTTTTTGACAATGTTTGTCATAACAAATTATTAGAGGATATCAATAAATATAATAATTGTGGGGGTGTTGATTCTGATTTTGGGATAGAATTAAGATTTAATGAAATACATGAAGAAGAAACTTTTAACCAAGGTTCTTTAGATATTATAGGAAGTGTTTCATTTAACTCACATAAAAGTGGTAAAGTTTTTGATTTTCCATTTACAATGACTATTGGTTTAGATTCAGACTCTTATTTTGAAAAAGAGGGGGATATCTATAAGATATATAAATTTAGGGAGTTCTATGCTTTTTCTAAAATCTATGGTACAGAAGATACAATACATTATAGATATAGGAAAAATGATTTTCCATTAGAAAAATATGGTACATATGGTGTACATGTTGATAGTGATATTCCTTTTGCCGGTGATAAGTATTCAATTTATATGTTTAGAAATGACTATGCCCCATTTAAATATGCTTTCCAATATGATTGTCTCACTCATTTAGTTAAATCTGAACTTGGGAAAGAGCTTTTAGAAAATGGTGCTAAAGAAGATTTATTAAGAATTCTATACAATAGAATAGCTTATGCTGTTGATGAAAGCCTTATGCCAAAATATGATTAAGATGTTATCTTTAAAACAATTGAAAATGAATTTATAGAGAAACGATGGGATGAATCATCGTTTTTTTACTTTTACTTAACATTTCTTTTCATAAAAATGATAGTTGATTATCTTAAAAATAAGTATGCTTTTTCTAAACTAAAGAAAGGAAAATGAAAAAAATGCCATCAACTTATGCACATTATCGATTTGGACAAGAAGTTTTAAAAGAACTACCAAACGATATCAAAAAAATAATTATAGAAAATAAAGAACTCTATGATATTGGACTACATGGACCAGATCTCTTGTTTTATTATTTACCATTAAAAACCAATCCTATAAATTCAATTGGTTATCAAATGCATGAACATCAAGGAAAAGAATTTTTTGATTATGCTTTAAAAATAATTGGAGAAAAACCAGCAGATGAAGACTTAGCTTATCTTTTAGGTTTTATTTGTCATTTCGCCTTAGATGCTTCGTGTCATGGTTACATCGATCAAAAGATAATCGAAAGTGGTGTTAGTCATGGTGAAATTGAAGTGGAATTTGATCGGTTTTTAATGATTGAAGATGGATTAGATCCGATAAGACATAAACTTACCAATCATATTATTCCATCTATTGATTATACAAGAATCATTGCTCCTTTTTTTAATGTAACAGCTCAACAAGTCGTTAAATCATTAAAAAGTATGAAATTCTATAATGATTTATTAATTGCGCCATCAAAATTAAAAAGAAATTTTATTTATGCATTACTTCGTATTACTGGGAATTATCAGGAAATGCACGGTTTGCTTGTTAATTATGAAGCTAATCCTTTATGTAAAGATAGTACAGAAAAATTAAATAAATTATATAAACAAGCTATTGAAAAAGCGGTTGAATTGATAAGTGAGTATGTGCATCTTTCATCATTAGAAAAAACAAAAGATGATTTTTATCAATATACATTTAGTGGGAAAAAGGAGTAGAATATGAAATTTAAGATGACAACTGAAGAAAAGAATTGGGTGCTCTATGATGTAGGCAATTCAGCTTTTGTTTTATTAGTATCAACAATTATACCGATTTATTTTAATTATCTAGCTGAAAAAGCAGGCTTATCTTCGGTAGATTATTTAGCTTTTTGGGGTTATACAGCCTCACTTGCAACAATTATTGTCGCTTTTTTAGGACCGGTACTTGGTACATTAGCCGATACAAAGGATTATAAAAAACCACTTTTTACAATGATGTTACTTATTGGATGCATTGGTTGCTTCCTTCTAGGATTTATCGACTATTGGTTTGTCTTTTTAATTGTGTTTTTGATTGCTAAGATAGGTTTTTCAGGAAGTTTGATCTTTTATGATTCGATGTTAATTGATGTGACGAAACCTGACCGTGTTGATCACGTATCTTCACAAGGTTATGCTTGGGGTTATATTGGCAGTTGTGTGCCTTTTGTAATTTGTCTTGGCTTAGTTTTAGGAGCAAGTAAAATCGGTCTTTCCATGGAAATGTCAATGATTATTTCATTTGCTATTATTGCTTTTTGGTGGTTTGGTCTTACTTTACCACTATTAAAAACTTATCAACAAAAATATTATGTAGAAAGAAAACCCCATGCGATGCAAAACAGTTTTAAACGTTTATTTGAAACGATAAAAAATGTTAGAAAAGAAAAAAAGATTTTCTTATTCTTACTTGCGTTTTTCTTTTACATAGATGGTGTTTATACCATTATTGATATGGCTACAGCCTATGGAACAGCTTTAGGTTTTGAAAGTACAGGATTGTTATTAGCTTTATTATTAACCCAAGTTGTTGCTTTTCCTTTTGCTATTTTATTTGGAAGATTATCATCAAAATATGAAGCAGCTAAACTAATAAGAGTTTGTATATTAGCTTATTTGGGTATTTCAATTTTTGCGATTTTCCTTACAAAACAATGGCAATTTTGGGTATTAGCTATTTTGGTAGGAATGTTTCAAGGTGGGATTCAATCGTTATCAAGATCCTATTTTACAAAAATTATTCCTTCAGAAAAATCAGGAGAATATTTTGGTTTGATGGATGTTTGTGGTAAAGGAGCTTCTTTTTTAGGAACAACAGTAATCAGTGCTTTATCACAATGGACAGGACAAGTTAATCTTTCATTAGGTGCACTTTCAATCTTCTTTATTTTAGGAATTTTATTTTTTAAAATGTCAGAAAAGAGTATCTAGAAGGCAAGTGAACTACAAGTTCAATGACAGCCTTCTTTTTTTATTTTAAAATAAGAGTGGTGATAGAAATGAATAAACAGCTAATAGATCCTATTTTAATGGGAAAGAATTTAAAAAAATATGTTGAACAAAGTGGTTATAGCGTTAAAGAAATACAAAATTATTTATGTTTAGAGTGTCCTCAACCAATTTATCGTTGGTTTAAAGGAAAAAACCTTCCTTCGATTCACCATCTTTATTCATTAAGCTTATTATTGAATATAAGTATGAATGATTTGATAGATACAAGAAATCAAATGATAGAATGGGGTTATTTTGTTTATAATATAAAAGAAAGAAACTTTATTTTAGAAAAGCAAGAAATATTTTAATCATATTTCTTGCTTATTTACTAGTAATGAAGTATGATATAAATACCCCATAGGGGTGGGAGGTGTTTAGATGAAAAAGAAATATGATGTCATTGGGATGACCTGCAGTGCTTGTTCGGCCCACGTAGATAAAGCTGTAAGAGGGTTGGATGGTGTTGGTGATGTCAATGTCAATTTATTACAAAACTCAATGACTGTTGAATTTGATGAAAATAAAATAAGTGAAAATCAGATTTTTGAAGCGGTCGGTCAAGCGGGTTATAAAGCTCAAAATATTGGTGAAAAACAGGTTTCAAATGTTCAAGAAAATGAAAATGAGCATAAAAAGAAGAATTTGATTTTATCATTTATTTTCTTGATTCCTTTATTTTATATCAGTATGGGACATATGATGAATTGGCCTTTACCAGGTATTCTTTTAGGTCATGAAAATATGATGATTTTTGTTTTAGCTCAATTGTGTTTGGTTGTTCCTATTATGTTTATTAATAGAGGATATTATATTAGAGGATTTAAAACTTTATGGAATAGAAGTCCAAATATGGATTCCTTGATTGCTTTAGGATCTTCTGCTGCTTTTATTTATAGTTTATATGCAACATTTATGATGGCTTATTATCTAGGTAGAATGAACATGGATATGACACACCACTATATGATGCAACTTTACTTTGAATCGGCAGGAATGATTTTAACTTTAATTTCTTTAGGTAAATATTTAGAATCACGTTCTAAACAAAAGACTTCAGAAGCGATTGAAAAATTAATGAAGTTGATGCCTTCAACAGCTATTGTCTTAAAAGAAGGAAAAGAAGTTGAAGTAGCCATTGAAGATGTTCAAATTGGTGATGTTGTGATTGTTAAACCAGGTAACAATATTCCTTTGGATGGAAAAATCATTCAAGGACATGGTTCAATCAATGAAGCGATGATTACTGGAGAAAGCTTACCGGTTGATAAAACAGTTGGAGATCAAGTTATTGGTTCAACCAATAACTTGGATGGTTATATGCAAGTAGAAGTTAGTCATACTTCAAATGATACAACTCTTTCTAAAATTATTCGTTTAGTAGAAGAAGCAGGAGCTTCTAAAGCACCGATTGCTAAACTTGCTGATAAGATCAGTGGTGTCTTTGTGCCAACAGTTATTACGATTTCTATCATTACTTTCATTTTATGGTTAACTCTTGGGAATAAAGATTTCCACTTTGCCTTAAACTGTGCGATTTCAGTTCTTGTTATTTCTTGTCCATGTGCCTTAGGGCTTGCCACTCCTACAGCAATCATGGTTGGAACAGGGAAAGGGGCTAACTTAGGTATCTTAGTTAAATCAGCACAACATTTAGAAGAACTTTCTAAATGTGATACGATTGTTTTAGATAAGACGGGAACACTTACTGAAGGGAAACCTCAAGTTACAGAAGTTTATCCAATAGGTGTAAGTGAAAATGATTTATTGAAATATGCGGGTTCGATTGAACAATATTCTAAACATCCACTTGCCAAGGCGATTTATAGTTATGTTTTAGAACAAGGTTTATCTATTGATTCATTAGAACATTTTGAAATGAAACAAGGCCTAGGACTTGTAGGTGACTTAAAAGGAGAAGTTCTTTTATCAGGAAATAGACGTTTGATGGAAGGAAATGGTGTTGATCTTTCTTCAATTGAAGATCTTTATAAAGAATTATCTTCTAAAGGAAAGACACCTTTATTTTATAGTTATGCTGGTAAACTGATTGGTTTAATTGTTGTTTCTGATGTTTTAAAACAAACAAGTAAACATGCTATTGATTGTTTAAAAGATATGAATATGAACATCTATATGTTAACAGGGGACAATCAATTAACAGCCAATGCCATTGCTGATGAATTAGGCATTGAAGCCATTGGTGAAGTCTTACCACAAGATAAAGAAAAACATGTAAGAAAATTACAAGAAAAAGGACATCGTGTTATTATGGTTGGTGATGGAATCAATGATGCACCAGCTCTTGTAAGAAGTGATGTTGGTATTGCGATGACTTCTGGTATTGATATTGCGATTGAATCTGCTGATATCGTCTTAATGAAAAATGATTTACAAGATGTTGTTGTGGCTTATGAACTATCAAAAGCGACAATTAAAAATATTAAAGAAAACTTATTCTGGGCATTCTTCTATAATATCATTGGTATTCCTATTGCTGCAGGAGCATTCTATTCAATCTTTGGCTGGTTGTTAGATCCAATGTATGGGGCAGCAGCAATGTCATTAAGTTCTGTCTTTGTTGTATCGAATGCACTTAGATTAAGATTCTTTAAACCAAAACATCAAATTATTAAAATACAAGAAAATAGGAAAAAGGAAGAAAAGAAAATGAAAAAAGTATTAGTAGAAGGAATGATGTGCGAACATTGTAAAGCACACGTAGAAAAAGCGTTAAATGCTATTGATGGTATTCAAGCAACAGTTGATCTTGAAAAAAACTGTGCTTTTGTAGAAGGTGAAGCTGATGAAGCAACACTAAAACAAGCTATTGAAGAAGCAGGATATACTTATAAAGGAATAGAATAAGTATGATGGCCGATAAAAAACAGGTCACAAGACTTTTAAAAACGGCAAGAGGACAAATTGATGGTATCTTAAAAATGGTGGAAGAAGATCGCTATTGTATTGATATTTCACATCAAATCATGGCCAGTGAAGCTATTTTAAAAAGAGCCAACAAAGAAGTCTTAAAAGCACATATGACACATTGTGTACATGATGCAGTCAATAGTGAAGATTGTGATCAAAAAGTTGAAGAAATGATTAAAGTATTAGATAATCTGTTAAAGTAAGAAATCTTGAAAAAGGTTTCTTTTTTTATGTAGAAAAGCATAATACCGGCTTATATAAGACGGTATTTAGAAACTTACATGTTTATAATATAGATAAAAAAGAATATCTAATAAGATAAATATTTTAATTGCAAGGCGTGGATGGTACAATTATTAATATAAAATAAAAAAAGTTCCGAAGAACTTTTTCTAATCACCTAAGTGATGTCATGTTACTGACGCTTTAGCATAAGCTTTATTTTAACTGTGTTGTGTTATTTTGAATGATCAAAACCTATTTGTTTTGACATGAATAGGATAACGCTAAAGAAAGGGGATGTCAATAGTGAAAAATAGAGAAAAGATAAAATATTATATAGGTGTAGATGTTGGTACGAATTCTGTAGGATGGGCAGTTATTGATGAAAATGGATACTTATTAAACAAAGGAAAACATCATTTATGGGGATCACGTTTATTTGATCAAGCACAAACTGCGCAAAATCGTAGAAATTATCGTTCATCACGTAGAAGATATAATAAACGAAGAGAACGAATTAGATTATTACAAATGATTATGAGTGATATGGTATTAAAGGTTGATTCATCTTTTTTTATTCGCTTAGAAAAAACAACTTTTTTAGATAAAGAGGATAAAAAAGCTATATTAAAAGATAATTATAAAATGAATTATAATTTATTTTGTGATGAAGATTATAATGATAAAGACTATTTTAAAAATTATCCAACAATCTATCATTTAAGAAAGAAATTATGTGAAAGTGATGAAAAAGCAGAACCAAGATTAATTTATTTAGCTTTACATCATATTGTTAAATATCGTGGGAATTTTTTATATGAAGGACAAGAATTGCATTTAGAACCATCAAATAAAGAAGATGATTTAAAAACTCTTTTTGATGTTCTTGGTAAAAATAATGATACAATTTATGATATTAGCGATGAACAAATTCAATTTATATTAAAAACCGTTGTTGAAAATATTTCTAGAACAGCAAAAGTAAGTAAATGTATATCTCAATTATGTCTAAATAATGAAGATAAAAAAGTAGTTAAAGAATTTATTAATGGACTTGTTGGAAATAAGTTTAATGTAAGTAAATTATATATACGTGATGAGGATTTACAATTTGATAATGAAGATTTGAAAATGCAATTTTCAAATAAATCTTATGAAGAAAATATTACTGAATATGAAAATATATTAAAAGAAAAAATGGAATTTATAGATTTGATGCAACAATTTTATAGTTGGATTGAATTAAGTAAAATAGTTGGTTCCGATAGTCAACATGCTTCAATTTCAGATGCAATGGTTAATATTTATGAAAACCATGGAAAAGATTTAAGAATTTTAAAAGAAATGATGTTAAAAATTGGTAAAGAAGAATATGATGAAATGTTTAAAGCAACTTCAAAAAATATTGTCAATTATTATAATTATATAAATCCTATAGCGTGGTCAGGGGATAAAACGGATGGTTTCTATAAATATGTAAAGAAAGCAATTGAAAAATCAGATGATTCAAGAAAAGATGAAATTCTTGAAAGGATTGCTAATGAAACCTTTATGTTAAAACAAACTAGTAAAAATAATGCTTATATTCCTTATCAAATGCAAAAAGATGAACTTATAAAAATATTAGATCATCAAGAAAAATATTATCCTGTTTTAAAAGAAAATAGAGATAAAATTATTTCAATTCTAGAATTCAGAATTCCTTATTATTATGGGCCTTTAAATGGTAACGAACAATTTGGCTGGCTAAAAAGAAAAAAAGGTAAAGAAAATGAAAGAATATTACCATGGAATCATCAAGAAATAGTTGATATACAAGAAACAGCAGCTCAATTTATTAATAGATTAACCAATTATTGTACGTATCTGCCAATGGAAAAAGTAATGCCTAAAAAATCATTAACATGTTCCATGTATGAAGTATTAGCGGAAGTTAATAAAATAAGAATTGATGGAAAATTGTTGCCTATAGATACAAAAAATAAAATGATAGAAGATTTATTTTATAAAAGTAAGAGAAAAACAGTTAAAGAAAAAGATCTAATTAATTGGTTAAAGCAAAATCAATTAAAAGTTGGTGAAATAACAGGTTATCAAAAAGAAAAAGCATTTTCATCTTCATTAGCAACATGGATTGATTTTAAAGAAATTTTTGGTGAAATAAATGATAGTAACTATAATTTAATTGAAAAAATTATAGAAGATATGACGATTTTTAATGAAGGAAGTATTTTAAAAGAAAGATTAAAAAATGTTCATAGTTTAGATCAAAATAAAATCAAGAAAATTATGAAATTAAAATATTCTGGTTGGTCAAGATTGTCTAAAAAGCTTATAGATGGTATCAGAGCAGATAATAAATTTGGTTCAAGTGTTTCTGTATTAGATGTAATGAAGGAAAGCCATATGGTTTTAATGGAAATTATCAATGATAAAGAATTAGGTTTTAAACAAATCATTGAAAAAGAGAATTTTAAAGATGAAACAGATTCTTTTACATATGAAGACATTGAAAACTTAGCAGGATCTCCAGCCCTTAAAAGAGGAATATGGCAAACGTTACAAGTTATTGAAGAAATTAAATATTACATGGGATATGAACCTAAAAATATTTATATAGAATTTGCTAGAGAAGACCAAGAAAAAGCTAGATCTACAACTAGAGTAAAAAAATTAAAATCAATATACAAAGATTTAAAGAATCAATTAGATAATCATGGAAATGAAGTATTTGCTAATTTAAATAAGCAAGACGAAAAAAACTCTATTGAAACAAGATTATATTTGTATTACACCCAACTAGGAAAATGCATGTACAGTAAAGAAGAATTGGATATAGATAAGTTATCAGATTATGAAATAGATCATATTTTTCCTAGAACACTTACAACGGATAATAGCTTGGATAACTTAGTGTTAGTTAAGAAAAAAGAAAACCAAAGAAAATTAGATGATTTAGTTTTACCTTTAGAAATAAGAAATAAAATGGAAGTTTTTTGGAAAAAACTATACGATAATGGATTGATAACACAAACAAAATATTATCGATTAATAAGAAATGAATTTAGACCGGATCAAATTGATAAATTTATTAGTAGGCAATTAGTAGAAACAAGACAGATCACAAAACATGTCGCTAATATTATTGAAAACCATTATAAAGAAACTAAAGTATTTACAGTAAGAGCAGATTTATCTCATGAATTTAGAGAAAAATATGGAATATATAAAAATAGAAATGTAAATGATTTTCATCATGCGCATGATGCTTATATCGCTTGTATTATTGGACGCTACATCCAAGTAAGATTTCCAGGATTGGAAGCAAAATATATTTATGGGCAATATATGCGAAATTTAAAGAAGAAAAAGTATGATGTTGATAAAGAAAATCATGGATTTATTATAAATAGTATGAAATATGAATGTATTGATGAAGATACAGGAGAAGTTATTTGGAATCCAGAACGAATTTTAGATTATATTAAGTGTTTTAATTATAGAGATGTATATATAACTAAAAAATTAGATACAAATAACGATAAATTATTCGATGTAAAGATTTTGAAAAATGATAAAAATAGCCTGAAAAGGGAAACGTTTGCTAAAATTCCAGTAAATAAATTACGTAAAGATATACACAAGTATGGCGGATTTAGTAGTTTAAAAAATGATATTGTAGCTGTTGAAGGAAAGAAGGGAAAGAAAATAGAGAGAAAAGTTGTAAATCTTCCTATTTTATTACGCAATGCCTCTATCGAAGAACAGCAAAATTATATCATGGAAAATAATGGATATAGTGACGTTAAAATAATTAAGAAGATAAAGAAAAATCAACTAATTGAAATAGATGGTATATGTTATTATTTAAAATCAGCTGATGAACTAGATACAGCTTATCAATTGATTCTATCAAGAGATGATAACGAGATGATATATCGTATTGATAGAGCTATTCAAAATAATGATTTTAGTTATTTTGATAACAAAAAAGAAAATATTGATGAATTATATAGATTGATTTGCCATAAAATGATAGAAAATTATCCAAAATATAAGAAAAAGGTATATGGATTTATTAAAGAAAGAGAAGAAAAATTTTTTGAATTAGATAATTCTCAAAAATGTATCGTTATTTTTGAAATGATTAGTATTATGAAAAGAGGAGAACAATATATTAACATACCATTTGAACCATATAATTTAAAAAATGAAAGAAAAGGGAGACTTAATGGGCAATCAATATTGCTAGATAATACTTACTTTTATGATGTTTCTATAACAGGTATCTATTCAAAAAAATATAAGTTATGACATGGAGAACAGTAGTTGTAACTAATAAAGCAAAATTATCTTATAAAAATGACTACTTGATTGTAAGAAATGATGAAGTAAAATTAATTCATTTATCAGAAATTAATACTCTTATCATAGATACAACAGCAGCAACCATGACTTCCTACTTAATATCTGAAATGTTAAGTAGGAAGATTAAGATAATTATTTGTGATAAAAAAAGAAATCCACAAGGAGAAATAGTACCTTATTATGGAAGTCATAATACAAGTGAACAAATTTTTAAACAAATTGAATGGGATGATTATTGTAAGACAATTTGGACAAGGATCATTGAAGAAAAGATTATTAATCAAGCGAACTATTTAAAAGAATTAGAAATTAATAGCTATAAGATGTTATATGATTATGTTGGTGACTTAGTTTTATTTGATGAAACAAATAGAGAAGGTCATGCAGCAAAAGTATATTTTAATTGTTTGTTTGGGAAAAGTTTTAGTAGAGAAAATCCAAATGATATTAATTATTCATTAAATTATGGATACACTATATTATTATCACAATTTAATAAAGAAATTGTTTCGCAAGGTTATTTAACACAAATAGGTATTAAACATCATAATGTTTATAATTGGTTTAATTTGTCTTCGGATTTGATGGAACCATTTAGACCATTGATAGATAAAATAGTGAAAGAAAATTTTAATGAAAGATTTGATGGTGGTATGAAAGTAAAATTAGCTGATGTATTAAATCATAAGGTTAGAATAAAGGGAAAAGATCAATATGTTTCTAATGCTATTAGCATATATGTTAAAAGTGTATTTAATGCTATAGAAAAGAAAGATGTTGACTTATTAACTTTTTTTGAATATGAGTTATAGGTATATGAGAATAATTTTATTTTTTGATTTACCGTCAGTTACATACAGCGACCAAAAAGAATACAGTAAGTTTCATAAATTTTTGATAAAAAATGGTTATATAATGATGCAAGAAAGTGTATATGCTAAATTGGCATTAAATAATTCTGTAGTATTAAGTGAAAAAGAAAAATTAAAGAAGAATAAACCAGCTAAAGGATTAGTGCAAATATTGGTAATAACTGAAAAACAATTTTCACGAATGGAATATATCATTGGTAATAAAAAAACAGATGTAGTAGATACTGAAAGTAGGTTGATTATACTATGATCATGAAAATATCAGGATTTGATATGGAAATAAATATTAATAATGAAAAAACGAATATATTATTAATTAGTGATAGTAAGCTTTTTGGTAGAATTTGTTTTGATCTTACTAGGAATAATGATGAAAATATTGTTTTCGTATTAGATAATAAAATAGTTAATACGAAAGATATTTTAATTATTAG
>ERZ779866.2283-NODE-2283-length-17546-cov-5.991824_pt1 | contig 17546 bp, 14 predicted proteins | sample MGYA00511248_ERZ779866 | MGnify/ENA primary metagenome ERZ779866 (study PRJEB29588, sample SAMEA2155758) | human gut metagenome | biome: human gut; feature: human-associated habitat; material: faeces | place: Denmark | collected 2008/2010 ... | reverse complement strand
ATTATAAATAAAAGATAGTAAATGTTATAGAAAGGATTTTTAAAATTGAAAATGTTAAAAAAGAATATATATAAAAGAGCTTGCGGTTATTGCAGATTTTCATCTGACCGCCAAAGAGAAGAGAGTATAGAAGCACAACAGCGTTTTATCAGAGAATATGCTGAGAAAAATGGTTACATAATAGAAGAAAATGACTGGTATATAGACAGAGGATACAGCGGAAAAACTGTTAACAGACCAAGTTTTAAAAAGATGATTTATGATATCGGCGATGAAGAATGTGAGTATTCAGCAGTTATAGTTCATAAGCTTGACCGTTTTAGCAGAAATGCAGTAGAAGCTATAGCGTATAAAAATATATTATATGATTATGGCGTTGAATTGGTTTCAGTGTCTGAAAAAATAGAGAATGATGCAAGCGGAAAACTGCTGTTTGGAATTTGTGCAAATTTTAATCAGTACTACATAGATAATCTGAGTGTTGAAGTGCTAAAGGGAATGAGAGAAAATGCTTATAAATGTCAATGGAACGGTGGAAAACCTGCACTTGGTTATGATGTTGTAGATAAAAAGCTTGTGATAAATGAGAGAGAAGCTGTCATTGTGAGAAAAATATTTAAAATGGCGGCAGAAGGAAACGGATACAATAAAATTATAAACGAGTTGAATAGATGTGGTTATTTGACAAAAAGCGGGAATAAATTTGGAAAAAACAGCTTGTATGATCTTTTAAGAAATGAACGTTATAAAGGCGTATATATTTTCAATCAGCGTTCTAAAAGAAATTCCAGAAACAACCGTAATAATCATAAATATAAGGATGAAAGTGAAATTATAAGAATAGAGAACGGATGTCCTGCAATTGTTTCAGAAGATTTGTGGGAAAGAGCAAATGCTTCAAGAAAAATGGCAGCAAGGCTCTCTCATAATGCAAAATCAGTTTACCTGTTAAGCGGATTATTGTATTGCGGTGAATGCGGATCCAAACTTCATGGTAATCATAGGAAATACGGAGAAAACGGATATAATACCTATAGATGTAACAAACAAGCTAATCAATTAACCTGTGGCTGTAAAGAAATCAGAACGGATATATTAGAAGAATTTATTTTGAATAGCTTTATAGAACATTTTTTTAACAACCCTGAAAGCATTGTTAAGATAACAGAAGAAGTAAATAACATTGTTGAAGAAATGAAACAAGCTGATAAAGAAGATATAAAATCAGTAAAAAGCTCTATAAAAGGGTTAGAAACTGCTCGTAATAATATAGCGGAAGCCATTGCTAAATCAGGCTATAGTCAGGTTTTGGTGGAAAAATTAGATAGTATAGAAAAACAAATAAATCAGTATAAAGAAAAGATTTCTCAATATGAGGATGAAAATGCAGGTATTAAAATTACTGAAGAAGATGTTAAAAATCAAATTGAAAATATGAAAAAAGCTATGTCTGACCCGACGAATATTCATCAGACAAAATTATTGCTTCAGTCGTATATAGAGAAAATTGTAATAGATAGTAAAACAGTAAAGGCAACCTTCAAGGTTGCCTTTAACCTTTATATAAAGGGTGAAAGACAAACAGTATGTTACAATCATACAGTAACTCAACTGAGAAAAATATTAGAGAAAAAATAAAAAAGATATGTCTAACTGCTCCCGAAAAAGGCTTGGATCATAGAAGTTTTTCATTTTTTGTTAAACCGCAACAGAAAAAGCTCCCGAAACATATAGTTTCGAGAGCTTTTTGGTGCCGGTGGCCGGACTCGAACCGGCACGGTATCGCTACCGGTGGATTTTGAGTCCACTACGTCTGCCAATTCCATCACACCGGCATGTCGTGTAACAGCTGTTATTATACAACATTGTTTTCAAAAAATCAAGTGTTAATTTTCTTTTTTACCGTATTTTTTTCATTTTTACTGTTAATCCCGTCGCTTTTAAAAAATTTGACATTTATTATGCCTTTATGTCTTGCTTTAAATTGGGATTTATATTATAATGTTAACTGTATGGCAGAAACATATGAAGTTCGGCGTACTATTATGCCGCTATAGCTTTAGGAGGAATTGTAATGAATAAAGCAGAAATGATTTACGAAGGTAAAGCAAAGAAAGTTTATGCAACTGACAACCCTGACTACTGCATAGTTTCCTACAAGGACGATGCAACAGCTTTCAACGGCCTCAAAAAAGGCACTATCGTTGGCAAAGGCGTTGTTAACAACAGAATGAGCAACTTCATGTTCCAGAAACTGGAAGAGGTTGGAGTAAAGACACATTTCGTTGAGGAGCTCAACGACAGAGAAACAGTTGTTAAGAAGGTTGAAATTGTTCCTCTTGAGGTTATCGTTAGAAATAAGGCTGCAGGCAGCCTTTCAAAAAGACTTGGTCTTCCTGAGGGCACACCTATGAAGACTACTGTTCTTGAGTTCTGCTACAAGAACGACGATTTGGGCGACCCAATCGTTAACGAGTATCACATTCTGGCAGCTGAGCTTGCAACTAAGGAAGAGGTTGACAAGATTGCTGAGATGGCTTTGAAGGTAAACGACTACATGGTTCAGTTCTTCAAAGAGTGCAATGTTGACCTTATCGACTTTAAGCTTGAGTTTGGCAGATTCCACGGCGAAATCCTTCTTGCTGACGAGATTTCACCTGACACATGCCGTTTCTGGGATATCAACACAGGCGAGAAGCTCGACAAGGACCGTTTCCGCAGAGATATGGGCGGCGTTGAAGAGGCTTATGCCGAAATGATGAGAAGACTTGGTTTATAATATTATCGGACGATTTGTCTGTAAAGGCAGGCGGCAAAGTTTTTAACTTGCCGCTTGTACTTGTTAATTAAGGTTTTATAAATTTTTGAATAATTTCAATCTAATGTGAATTTTATTTAACTTATAGCCTTTCATCACAGAGTTTTGAAAATTACGGAGGAGTAAAAATGGCCAGAGATACCTATGAATCACCCTTGTCCTCAAGATATGCCGACAAGGAAATGAAATATCTTTTTTCACCGGATATGAAATTCCGCACATGGAGAAGACTTTGGATTGCCCTTGCAGAAGCTGAAATGGAGCTTGGTCTGCCTGTAACACAGGAGCAGATTGACGAGCTTAAAGCTCACAAGGACGACATAAACTATGAGGTTGCCGAGGAAAGAGAAAAGCTTGTCCGCCACGATGTTATGAGCCACGTATACGCTTACGGTGTTCAGTGCCCAAACGCAAAGGGTATTATCCACTTGGGCGCAACTTCCTGCTATGTTGGCGATAACACAGATATAATCATTATGACTGAGGCTTTGAAGCTTGTTAGAAATAAGCTTGTAAATGTTATCAGAGAGCTTTCTGCTTTTGCTGACAAGTACAAGGCTCTGCCGACTTTGGCTTTCACTCATTTCCAGCCTGCACAGCCTACAACCGTGGGAAAAAGAGCTTCTCTGTGGATTCAGGAACTTATGATGGACTTGGAAGATGTTGAATACCAGCTTTCAAAGGCTAAGCTTTTGGGTTCCAAGGGAACAACAGGTACACAGGCAAGCTTTTTGGAGCTTTTCGAGGGCAACCACGAAAAGGTTAAGGCTCTTGACAAGAAGATAGCAGAGAAGATGGGATATCAGGGCTGCTTCCCTGTTTCCGGTCAGACATATTCAAGAAAGCTTGATACACAGATTCTCAATGTTTTAAGTTCAATAGCACAGAGCGCAGCAAAGTTCTCAAACGACATAAGACTTTTGCAGCACCTCAAGGAAATTGAAGAGCCTTTCGAGAAAAATCAGATTGGTTCATCAGCTATGGCTTACAAGAGAAACCCAATGAGAAGCGAGAGAATCGGCTCACTTTCAAGATATGTAATGGTTGACGTTTTAAACGGAGCATTTACAACAGCCACACAGTGGTTTGAGAGAACCTTGGACGACAGCGCAAACAAGAGATTGAGCGTCCCTGAAGCATTCCTTGCAGTTGACGCAATTTTGAACCTCTATGCAAACGTAGCAGACGGTTTGGTTGTATATCCAAAGGTTATCGAACAGCGTCTTAGAAAAGAGCTTCCGTTTATGGCTACAGAAAATATCATGATGGACGCAGTTAAGTACAGAGGCGCAGACCGTCAGGTTCTCCACGAGAGAATAAGAGTTCATTCAATGGCAGCTTCTAAGGTAATCAAGGAAGAGGGCGGAGAAAACGACCTTCTTGAGAGAATTGCCGCTGACCCTGCTTTCGGCGTAACATTGGAAGATCTTGAAAGTATTTTGCAGCTTGAAAAGTACACAGGCAGAGCAAAAGAGCAGACAGAGGAATTCTTGAGATATGTAGTAGAGCCTGCTCTTGTAAAGTACAGCGATGTTGAGCTTGAGAAAGCAGAAATTAACGTGTAAGTTATAAGGATTTTATTTAATCCGAAAGATAAAGAAAAATATATTGTTAAGGAGCAGAAAAAATGGTAAAAGCTATTGTTGGCGCTAACTGGGGCGACGAGGGCAAAGGTAAAATTACCGATGTTTTAGCTCAGGAAAGCGACATTGTTATTCGTTTCCAGGGAGGAAGCAACGCAGGTCATACCATAATCAACAATTACGGTAAGTTTGCACTTCATCAGCTTCCATCCGGTGTTTTCCACCAGCATATTTTAAATATTATCGGCAACGGCGTTGCTTTCAGCGTGGAGAATTTTGTTAAAGAAATGAAATCCTTGGAGGAGAGAGGAGTTCCGAAGCCAAATATCGTTGTTTCCGACAGAGCACAGATTGTTATGCCTTATCATGTGGCTTTCGACTGCTATGAAGAGGAAAGACTTGGTAAAAATTCTTTCGGTTCTACAAAAAGCGGTATCGCTCCTTTCTATTCAGATAAATATTCAAAGATTGGTTTCCAGGTAAACGAGCTTTTTGACGACGTGGACAGCCTCAAGGCAAAGATTGTTCACGCTCTTGAAATCAAAAACGCTACCTTGAGAAATCTCTACAACAAGCCTGAAATCACAGTTGACGAGATTTTCAACAAGCTTATGGAGTATAAGGAAGCTTTGGCTCCTTATGTTGCAGATACATTCAGCATTGTGTACGAGGCTGTAAAAGCAGGCAAAAACATTTTGCTTGAGGGTCAGCTGGGCGCACTTAAAGATACAGACTTCGGTATTTATCCGATGGTTACATCTTCAAACACAATCGCAGGCTACGGCGCAGTAGGCGCAGGTATTCCTCCTTACGAGATTAAAGAGGTTGTAACTGTTGTTAAGGCTTATTCCAGTGCAGTAGGCGCAGGCGAGTTTGTAAGCGAAATTTTCGGCGAAGAAGCAGACGAGCTCAGAAGAAGAGGCGGCGACGGCGGCGAGTACGGCGCAACTACAGGCAGACCAAGAAGAATGGGCTGGCTTGACCTTGTGGCAACAAGATACGGCTGCCGTGTTCAGGGTACAACAACTGTTGCATTTACAGTTCTCGACGTTTTGGGTTATCTTGATGAAATCCCTGTTTGCGTTGGCTACGAGCTTGACGGAAAGGTTATCGACTATTTCCCATCAACAACAAAGCTTAAGAGATGCAAGCCTGTTTTGAAGGTTCTTCCTGGCTGGAAATGCGATATCTCAAATGTTAAGAAGTATGAGGATTTGCCTGAAAACTGCAGAAACTACATTGAGTTTGCAGAAAAGGAAATCGGCATTAAAATCGGTATGGTTTCCAACGGTCCTTCAAGAGACCACATAATCTACAGATAATTTTGTTATTTTAAATTTTTGATTTAATTTATTTCGGCTGTAAGCCGACGGAGGTAAAGATGATAGCATTAGGGTGTGACCACGGCGGTTACGGAATTTTGTCCGCAGTTAGAAAGTATCTTGACGAAAAGGGCATTGAATACAAATATTTTGGCTGTTTCAGCGAGGAAAGCGTTGATTATCCTTTGTACGCTTATAAGGTAGGAAAGGCTGTTTCAAGCGGCGAGTGCGAGCTTGGTATTCTTTGCTGCGGCACAGGCATAGGTATTTCTATGGCGGCAAACAAGGTTAAGGGGATTAGAGCAGCTGTTGTAAGCGATGAATTCTGCGCAGAGATGACAAGACGTCATAACAATGCAAATGTTCTTTGCATGGGCGGCAGAGTAATTTCATCCGATATGGCTGTAAGACTTGCGGAAATTTTCCTCACCACTGATTTCGATGGCGGAAGACACGAAAACAGAGTTAACATGATAACTGAAATCGAAAACGGTACTTTTGAGGATAAAGATTAAGTTATCATTCAAGTTTTGACAGAAAGAAGACGTGAATTTATGGAAAATCAGGTTACTGTTTTTGACCATCCACTTATACAGCATAAACTTACATTTATGAGGGACAAAAATACCGGCAGCAAGCTTTTCAGAGAGCTTGTTTCAGAGGTTTCCATGCTTATGTGTTACGAGGCTACAAGGGATTTGCCTTTAAAAGAGGTTGAAATCGAAACACCTATGGCTTCTACAACTTCAAAGGTAATCGCAGGCAGAAAGCTTGCATTTGTTCCTATTCTCAGAGCAGGCTGCGGCATGCTTGACGCAATGCTCAGCATGGTTCCTGCTGCTAAGGTTGGACATATCGGCCTTTACAGAGACGAAACAACACATCAGCCGGTGGAATATTACAAAAAACTGCCCTCTGATATTTCAGAGAGAGATGTTTTTGTACTTGACCCAATGCTTGCAACAGGCGGAAGCGCAGTTGATGCAATTTCCATCATCAAGCAGAGCAAGCCAAGGTCAATAAAATTCCTCTGCATTTTGGCAGCTCCTGAGGGAATCAGAGCTTTGACTTCAGCTCATCCTGACGTTCAGGTTTACTGCGCAGCAAAGGACGAGGGACTTGACAAGAACTGCTATATTCTCCCGGGTCTCGGCGATGCAGGCGACAGAATTTTCGGAACTAAATAATTTTTAAAATAACCAAAAACGGCAGCTTACCCCTGCCGTTTTATTTTTTATATCTGCCGTGCAGGGGGAACATATAGAAATGGGGATTGATTACACGGCAGGCGGGACGTTTTGATTTGAAAATTGGAATGGTTATGCTACAGTTAGCTTTGATGTAAAAATAGTATAGAACACCAAAGTATGATGAACTTATTTTCTAAGTAAGACCTGTATGTGAGTAAACCCGGGATTCCAAAGGGACCACCGTCCCTTTGGCAGGAGGTTCGGAGGACAGAGTCCTCTGGGGAGCAACCTTTTGCTGAAAAAACGTACTTAATAGATGTAAGGGGATTGTCGCTTGATGAGGGGTGATGATGTGGAGGATGTAAAAATAATTGATTTGTATTTTCAGCGTGACGAAAAAGCTATTGATGAAACCGATAAAAAATACGGTCAGCTTTGCTATTCAGTGGCAAAAAATATTTTGAATGATAAAGAGGATGTAAAAGAGTGTGTAAGCGATACGTATATGAATTTGTGGAACACTATACCGCCGGTAAAGCCTCTTAATTTCTCTGCTTTTATATGTAAACTAACTCGAAATCTCTCATTGAAAAAACTTGACTATAATAACGCAAAAAAGCGTTCTCCGGAACTTGTGACAGCGTTGTCAGAGCTGGAAAATATAATCTCATCTGAAAATGTAACTGAAACAATAGAAAATAAAGAGCTGGGCAGTATCATCAGTGAGTTTTTAAAAGAAGAAAAAGAAACCCAAAGGAATGTTTTTATAAGACGATATTGGTTTTTGGACTCAATACAGAGCATTTCGGAAAAATACGGTTTCAGTCAAAGCAAGGTTAAATCAATGCTTTTTCATACAAGAAAAAGGCTAAAGGCTTATTTGAAAGAGAGGGGATATTGAGCATGGGAGAAATCAAAATTCTTGAATCATTGAATTATATTGATGATATTTTGATTTCTGACGCAATTTTCCATAAAACAGTTAGAAGGTCAGATAAGCTGCTAAAAAATAAAATCGTGAAAATAGCTGTCTGTTTAGTATTTTTATCTGCAATATTGGGTTGTGCGTCGTTTTTTAATACTCAAAATCATAGCTTGCCTTTTTCTTTAAAAGTTTACGGAGAAAGTGAAAAAGGGGAAGTGCAGGCAATTGATATGGAAATAGATAAAAAAATACCGATTGACCTTTTTGAAACAAAATCAGGAGTGAAAGGTTTTGTTTTTTCTTATGATAAACCGGATAAAAATGTTCCGTCAGCGGTCGCAATTGTTTCGGAAGGTGATTATGACGGAATTGAGGAAGAAATATTGAAAATGGCAGATGACAGCACACAAAATTACATATTTTATGTACCTAACGAATACGATAACACGCCAATCGAGCAATCTTTCTTTGTTTCTGGTTTTGAGAAGGACATGTTATATGAAATTCATCTTATAATAAATAAGGAAGGTGATAAATATTATGTGAATTTGAAGAGATAGGTTTTTATTTTAAGATATGAAATGAAGGTGATAGTATAGAAGAATAAGTTTTAATTATGATATCACGAAAGGTGATTGTTTATGAAAAAAAGTAAAATGATAAAAATATTAACTGTATTAATGTGTTTTTTTATGTTTTCGTCTAGTGTTGTTGCAGAAGAGATAGCTGCAAATAATGATGACCAACTTAGTTTACTTCTGAATGATATTAATAATGAATATGGAACAAACTTTCATATATTATCTGATAGCGAGTTAGAATATTATGGGATTCCAAAGACTATTCCACAGAAATTATCTTCTTCAGAGCTTAATGATTTAGAACAATATTTACGTTATATAGCAGAGATAAAAATGCCTGAGTTTGAAAAAGAAACACAGGAAGCGTTAAGTATTATGAAAAATGTTGAAGAAAATGTGGTTAATAAGGATGGTTTAGTAAAAAATTCAATAATGTCAAATAATACAATAGTAGCAAGGAGAGCTATTAACTATGCAACTGCAATTGCAGAGGCCTACACTATAAAAGATTTTTATGGTAATACTATATGGGGAAGTGTAGTTCATGCTGCATGTTCATCTAATATGTATCAACCAATTTGGTTTTTAGCACCATCTCCAACAGTTCAACATATTGATAGGGGCAGAACATTATTATGGACCGGTGAGGGAGACTATTTTTCTTATGTTAATGGAACCCAGATTTATTTAGGAAGCGGTACTCAGCATACAGAATTATATATTAAAAGTTATATTTAATTCTGTAATTTATTTACAATTTATTAAATATAAAAACGGCAGAATCAATCCTGCCGTTTTTTCTTTTATAAATCAACTGTCCTTCAAGAAGTTTCATAAAAAATAAAAGTTTGTAAAATACTATTGTTTGTGATATACTAAAACATTGACAATGTCTTTTTTGGGGTGTATTATAGAAACAAACGAACTATTGTTCCTAAACTATAAAAAGAGGTGCGAATATGGGCGATTTTAAACTTCATTCACCTTATAAACCAACCGGCGACCAGCCGGCGGCTATAGATAAACTTGTGGAAAGCATAAACAGCGGACACAAGGAACAGACCTTGCTGGGAGTTACGGGTTCCGGTAAAACATTTACAATGGCTAATATTATTGAAAAAGTTAACCGCCCTACACTGGTGCTTGCCCACAACAAGACTTTGGCGGCTCAGCTTTGTTCAGAGTTTAAGGAGTTTTTTCCGGAAAATGCTGTTGAATATTTTGTTTCCTACTACGACTATTACCAGCCGGAGGCATATATTGCCAACACGGACACATATATAGAAAAGGACAGCTCTATAAACGATGAGATAGACAAGCTTCGCCACAGCGCCACACTTGCTCTGGCGGAAAGACGTGACGTTATCATTGTTTCTTCGGTTTCCTGTATTTACAGCTTGGGCGACCCTATTGATTACCGAAACATGGTTATTTCTCTGCGTCCAGGTATGGAAAAAAGCCGTGACGAAATTATAAAAAAACTTGTGGAAATCCAGTATGAGAGAAACGACATAAACTTTGTGAGAAATAAGTTTCGTGTACGTGGGGATGTGCTGGAGATTTTTCCCGCCTCGTCCGGAGATAAAATAATCCGTGTGGAGTTTTTCGGGGATGAGATAGACAGAATAAGCGAGATAAATCCTCTGACCGGAGAGCTTATCTCGGTTTTGAAGCACGCCGCAATTTATCCGGCTTCCCATTATATTGTATCAAAGGAAAAAATGCAGACGGCTGTGAAAGAGCTGGAAAGAGAGCTGGAAGAGCGTCTGGAGTTTTTCAGAAAACAGGGAAAGCTTTTGGAGGCTCAGAGAATAGAGCAGAGAACAAGATACGATATTGAAATGCTTATGGAAATAGGCTTCTGCACAGGAATTGAAAACTATTCAAGAGTGCTTTCCGGCAGAGAGCCGGGTTCTGCGCCATTTACGCTTTTAGACCACTTTCCAAAGGACTTTTTGTTGTTTGTGGACGAGTCCCACGTTACATTGCCTCAGGTGAGAGGAATGTATGCAGGTGACAGAGCGAGAAAGGAAAGTCTTGTGGAGTACGGTTTCCGTCTGCCCTCGGCTTTTGACAACAGACCTTTGAATTTTTCGGAGTTTTACGATAGGATAAATCAGGTTGTGTTTGTCAGCGCAACTCCGGGAGATTTGGAAAAGGAAAAAAGCTCGGTTATTGCGGAACAGATTATCAGACCTACAGGTCTTTTGGACCCGCTTATTTCCGTGCGTCCTGTTGAAGGACAGATTGACGACCTTATCTCCGAGATAAACATGAGAACGGAGAAAAAGGAAAGAGTGCTTGTGACCACTCTCACCAAAAAAATGGCGGAGGATTTGACCGCATATTTTGAAACCATGGGCATAAAGGTAAGGTATATGCACCACGATATAGATACGGTGGAACGAATGGAGATTGTCCGTGATTTGCGTTTGGGTGAGTTTGATGTTTTGGTGGGAATTAACCTTTTGAGAGAGGGTCTGGATATCCCGGAGGTTTCTCTGGTTGCAATCCTTGACGCAGACAAAGAGGGATTTTTGAGAAGTGAAAGGTCGCTTATTCAGATTATAGGACGTGCGGCAAGAAACGCTCACGGTGAGGTTATAATGTACGCCGACAGTGTTACAGATTCCATGGCAAACGCCATAAGGGAAACAAACCGCCGCCGTGAAATACAGAATAAATATAACGAGGAACATGGAATTGTTCCGAAAACAATAGTTAAAAAGGTTTCAGATGTGCTTGAAATTTCTTCAAAGGGAGAAACAACCGAGAAGAAGTTTGGTAAGCTTTCAAAGGCTGAAAAACAAAAGCTTATTGACGAGCTTACAAGAGAGATGAAGGATGCGGCAAAAATGCTTGAATTTGAACACGCCGCATATCTGAGAGATAAGATAAAAAAATTACAGGGAGTTTCCGATAAAAAAGGAAAGAAAAAATAAAGTTAATCGAGAGCGAACTATTCTAAAGATTTAGAAAGACGTTTCGCCCGACCTGCGTAGATGTTAATTTTTATAGCAAAGTTATGCAGGTCGGATATAAAAAAGAAGGAAGGTAAGTATGGCGAAGAAAAAGGTGAATGCCGAATACGGCAATGATAGTATTACAGCCTTAAAAGGCGCCGATAAGGTTAGAAAAAGACCTGCGGTTATTTTTGGCTCTGACGGTATTGAGGGCTGTCAGCATTCTGTTTTTGAAATACTTTCAAACTCCATAGATGAGGCAAGAGAGGGTTACGGTAAGGAAATAGTAGTTACCAAATACAGCGACGGTTCTTTTGAGGTTGAAGACCACGGAAGAGGTATTCCTGTTGACTTTAACAACAACGAACAGCGTTACAACTGGGAGCTGGTTTTCTGCGAAATGTATGCAGGCGGCAAATACAACAATAACGAAGGTGAAAACTATGAGTTTTCCCTTGGTCTTAACGGTTTGGGTCTTTGCTCAACCCAGTTTGCTTCAGAATATATGGATGTGGATATAAGACGTGACGGTATGCGCTACACCCTGCACTTTGAAAAGGGTGAGAATATCGGCGGTCTTAAAAAGGAAACATACAACAAAAAGGACACAGGCACTAAGATAAAGTGGAAGCCTGACCTTGATGTTTTTACTGATATAGATGTTAAAAGCGAGTATTTTCTCGATGTAATGAAAAGACAGGCAATTGTCAATGCTGGAATAAATTTTATTTTCAGAGAGCAGAAAGGCAAGTCTTTCGAGGAAACTAACTTTAATTATGAAAACGGTATTTTAGACCATGTTAAAGAGCTTGTTGGCGACGACGGCATATCATCTGTTCAGAACTGGCAGACGGAAAGAAGCGTTCGTGACCGTGACGACAAGCCTGAATACAAATTCAAAGCAAATGTTGCCTGCGCTTTTTCAAACCGTGTGGCTTGCAGTGAATACTATCACAATTCAAGCTGGCTTGAATACGGCGGTGCGCCTGAAAAGGCGGTAAAAAACGCTTTTGTATATCAGATTGACAGCTTTTTGAAGCAAAACGGCAAGTACAACAAAAGCGAAAGCAAGATAAATTTTACCGATGTTGAGGACTGTCTGGTTATTGTCATATCATCCTTTTCCACAATGACCTCTTACGAGAACCAAACCAAAAAGGCTATCACAAACAAGGGTATACAGGACGCTTTGGTGGAGTTTCTGCGCCACCAGCTTGAGATTTATTTTATTGAAAATCCTTTAGAAGCTGAAAAGGTCTGCAACCAGGTGCTTATCAATAAGAGAAGCCGTGAAAATGCGGAAAAAACAAGGCTTAACATAAAGAAAAACCTCACCAGCAACATGGACATAACCAACCGTGTGGCGAAGTTTGTTGACTGCCGAAGCAAGGACGTAAAGGAAAGAGAACTCTTCATAGTTGAGGGTGACTCGGCTCTTGGCGCATGTAAGCAGGCGAGAAACCCTGATTTTCAGGCTATAATCCCAATCAGAGGTAAAATATTGAACTGCCTGAAAGCGGATTACGATAAAATTTTTAAAAACGACATTATAACCGATTTGCTGAAGGTTTTGGGCTGCGGCGTAGAAGTAAAGACAAAGTCAAACAAGAACCTTTCCGTGTTTGATATAAATCTTTTAAGGTGGAACAAGGTTATAATCTGCACCGATGCGGACGTGGACGGTTTCCAGATAAGAACTTTGGTGCTTACCATGCTTTACCGTCTTACCCCGACCCTTATTAAAGAGGGAAAAGTGTTTATTGCAGAGTCACCTCTTTACGAGATAACCACTAAAAATCAGATTTATTTTGCCTATACTGAGGCTGAAAAGGAAAAGTATCTCAATCAGATAGGCAAGGAAAAATTCACCGTTCAGCGAAGCAAGGGACTTGGTGAAAACGAAGCGGACATGATGAGCCTTACCACCATGAACCCTGCTACCAGACGACTTATAAAGGTTATGCCCGACGATGTGGAAAAGACAGCGGAAATTTTCGACATTCTTCTTGGCGACAACCTACAGGGCAGAAAAGAATTCATAGTAGAACACGGCAACGAATACATCGACGAGCTCGACGTAAGTTAATTTTAGTTCCGCCTTGGAAGACTTCCCTTTAGAGGTTGGTGTTCGTTTGTGCGGCGGGTAAAGGTTTGTTTTGGCGGTTGGATGGCTATTCTTACATTTAGGTGTATTTTGCAGGAAATATTTTGAAGTAAGATTGTTATACTGCCGTAGAGGCGGATTATATATCCGCCCGGTCGCAGTGAGTGTTATTATAAAAATATAAGTTCGTTTATAATGATGAATTTCATAATAAGATGAACCATATTCACAAATTTAAAATATGGTTTAGGTTTGATTTAGTATTTAACATCATCTCCATAAACAGGCGTAATTTTATTATCTGCCATTGTATTACCGGGCGGATATATAATCCGCCCCTACGAGATATTTCTATAAAAGAAAAATAGGAGGAAGGTAAGTTGGCTTCACGAAAAAGAAGTTCAAATAAAGAAAATACGGAACGTATAAAGGGCATTATTGAGGGCGCAGGTATGGTTGTGGAACAGAAAATTGTTTCCACAATTCAGGAAAACTATATGCCCTACGCTATGAGCGTTATTTTGTCCCGTGCAATTCCGGAAATAGACGGCTTTAAGCCTTCACATAGAAAACTGCTGTATACAATGTATAAAATGGGCTTGCTTACAGGAGCAAGAACAAAGTCCGCAAATATTGTTGGCGCTACAATGAAATTAAACCCGCACGGTGATGCGGCTATTTATGATACCATGGTGCGACTGTCCCGTGGTTATGAGGCTCTGCTTCATCCGTATGTGGACTCAAAGGGTAACTTCGGTAAATTTTACAGCCGTGATATGGCATGGGCGGCTTCGAGATATACGGAAGCAAAGCTTGATGTGATATGCAACGAGCTTTTCCGTGATATAGATAAGGACGCAGTTGACTTCATGGACAACTACGACAATACAATGAAAGAACCTACCCTTTTGCCTGCAACTTTCCCGTCTGTTTTGGTAAATGCAAATACGGGTATTGCGGTTGGTATGGCTTCAAGTATTTGTTCTTTTAACCTTAGAGAAATCTGTGAAACCACTGCCGCCCTTATAAAAGACCCCGATCACGATATAAAATCCACATTGCCGGCTCCTGACTTTATAGGTGCAGGACAGATTATCTATAACGAAAAGGCTATAGATGATATCTACAGAACCGGTAAGGGAAGTATCAAGGTAAGATCAAAATATGAGTATGACAAAAGCGCAAACTGTATCGATATAACAGCGATACCGCCGACAACTACCTGTGAAGCTATAATCGAAAAGGTTATAGATTTGGTAAAGGGCGGAAAAGCTAAGGAAATTTCTGATATACGTGACGAAACAGGACGAGAGGGCTTAAAAATCACCATTGATTTGAAAAGGGGAGTTGACCCTGATAAGCTTATGGCAAAGCTTTTCAGATTTACAACCCTGGAGGACAGCTTTTCCTGTAATTTCAATGTGCTTATCGGTGGAGTTCCACGAGTGCTGGGTGTTAAGGATTTGCTTAACGAGTGGACGGCTTTCCGTATGGAATGTATAAGACGACGCACATATTTTGAGCTTGGAAAGAAAACAGATAAGCTTCACCTTTTGAAAGGTCTTGAAGTAATTCTTCTTGATATCGACAAGGCCATAAAAATTGTAAGAGAAACAGAGGAAGAAAACGAGGTTGTGCCAAACCTTATGATTGGCTTCGGTATCGACCAAATTCAGGCGGAATATGTGGCGGAAATCAAGCTTCGCCATTTGAACCGTGAGTACATTTTGAAGAGAACCAAAGAGATTGAAGACCTTGAGAAGGAGATTGCCGAGCTTGAAGGGATTCTCAAGAGCAAAACAAAGATTAAAAACATAATCGTTAAAGAGCTTAAAGAGGTTGCGGATAAATACGGCAAGCCGAGAAAGAGCCTTATAATCTATGAGGACGAAACAAATTATGTGGAAGAGGCTGAGGAAATTCCGGACTATGTGGTAAACTTCTTCTTTACAAAAGAGGGATATTTCAAAAAAATAACCCCGCTTTCTCTGAGAATGAGCGGAGAACAGAAGCTCAAAGAGGGCGACGAAATTTCCGAGGTTATAGAGGGAACAAACGGCTGTGACCTTTTGTTCTTTACAAATAAATGTCAGGTGTATAAGGCGAAAGCCAACGACTTCGGCGATACAAAGGCAAGCGTTTTGGGCGAGTATATCCCTGCAAAGCTTTCTATGGACGAGGGCGAAACCGCTGTCAAGATGGTTGTAACAAAGGATTACAAGGGATTTTTGATTTTTGCCTATGAAAACGGCAAGCTGGGAAAGGTTCCCCTTGAGGGTTACGCCACAAAGACCAACAGAAAGAAGCTTGCAAACGCCTACAGTGACAAAGCGCCTCTTGCTGATATGGAGTTTTTCACGGAAGAGGGAGAAATGCTTTTGGAGTCCTCCTCAGGCAGACTGCTTATAGTGAATACCGCAGATATTGCCCTTAAAACCTCAAGAACCACCCAGGGCGTTGCGGTTATGAAGCAGAAAAAAGGTCATAGACTTATGTCAGTTAAAAAGTATGAAACGGGAACATTTAAAAACGAAAAGCGTTTTAAAATAAAGACTATCCCCTCAATGGGAGCAATACCTACAGCGGAGGAACAGGGGGAACAGCTTTCCCTGGTTTCCGACGGTGAAAAATAAGTTAAATTAAAAAACAAGGACGCCTGCATCCATAGAGAATGCAGACGTCTGTTTTTTAATGTGTTTGAGGTTAATTGTTATTTCGCTTTTCTGGCTATGTATTCAAAAATACCGGATAATATCAAAAACGGTATGTCTAACAGATAAAAAATATTGCTTTCTTTGAGTACCATTGCCAAGATGTAAATAGCCGATACACAGACGCAGAATAAAATGAATATGGGAACAGATACCTTTTCATCTTCGTCGAAAGCGTCTTTTGAGGCTTTGCAGTGGTACATAAAGTAGAAAAAGACTATCAGCAGAGCATATCCTAAAGCTGCGAGGTGAAAGCTGAAATGTGCCTCCGGTGGAGCATATTCAGCCCATCCTGAGTTATTAAATATAAGCATAGCACCCGACATCAGAAAAAGATAGCTGAAAAATCTTGCCGCTTTATATGCAGTGGTTTGTTTAACAGTTATAGCCATAAAAGACACCTCCGTCAGTTAATAATCATTTTATCCTCCAATCACTTGGTAGTAATCAACATAAGTATCTACAGGATTAGGATTGCCTGTATTATACCATTTTCCTACTTCGTGATAGCAGTGTATAAAATATGTATAATCATATGCAAATAATACCTCGTATAAATCGACCTCTATTACTAATTTATCAAAGTTGTTAGGATTTGCATCTCGAGAGAAAAAATAGCTGACTAAATTAATAAGAAGATCAGCAGGAACTGGAAAAATGCCTATAATAGATGTAACTATTCCAGCGACATCACTATTAAAATCAATATCCTCCTTTGTAAAAGTTTGTGTGCGTCGACCGATAAATCTATGAATAAATTGTGAACCGGTTATATCATTATTCAACGGAGTAATTGGTGGATGATTCTGAATATAATAGCAATTATAAAACATTTCATAGTCATAACCAGTAAAATAAGAAGTTTCTGCTCCATCAGAGGTGTATGTGGTCATGACAGCATCTCCGTTTGGACTTATCACACGAACAAAATAAGAAGAGGTTTGGTCGAATGTAACAGTTTCGACAACATCTTCTCCCACAAGGGAATAGTTTACATGTGACGTGTCGAGGGCATTTCTAATTGAGTTTTCATGGCTGACGTTTGATGGATATGTTTCTGCGTTTACAGTTTGTGCAAAAAATGTCGTACAGAAAGTCATAACCAAGATGATAGCTAAAAGTCTTTTTTTGAATTTAGTCATAAAATTAACACCTCTTTCTATTAAAATTTAAAGATAGTATAAATTACATGGAAGATAGTATAAATTATATGAATATAAAATTAAATATTTTACATAACATAACAGAATAAATAATTCTACAAATAAGCGCTTAGTAATAATTAACACTATCTTTAATTGAATTATAACTAAAAAATATAATAAAGTCAACAGTATTTTTAAAAATAG
>ERZ779866.2278-NODE-2278-length-17568-cov-3.390510_pt1 | contig 17568 bp, 16 predicted proteins | sample MGYA00511248_ERZ779866 | MGnify/ENA primary metagenome ERZ779866 (study PRJEB29588, sample SAMEA2155758) | human gut metagenome | biome: human gut; feature: human-associated habitat; material: faeces | place: Denmark | collected 2008/2010 ... | reverse complement strand
TCCAGGAGATGAGGTCGTCATTGCCGCGCCGTACTGGGTTTCGTACAGCGAGATGGTCAAGCAGGCGGGCGCGGTCCCGGTCATTGTCGCGGCGACCGAGGAGGCGGACTTCAAGATCACCGCAGAGCAGCTTAACGCCGCCATCACGGACAACACCAAGGTATTCATGCTCAATTCTCCCTCCAACCCGACCGGCATGGTCTACACCCGCGCGGAGCTGGAGGCGATCCGCAGCGATCCCAAGGCGTTCGCCGAAGAGTGCGATGCCGCCTATTACGCTCATGACTGAGAACCGTAAGGTAATGGTCAAGGCAAGGGTTCGTCAATGCAAGGGAGACGTGAAAACTCTGTACCGGGTAATTGACATTGCGATGGCATCTGACTTCATGAACGGCAACAACAAGCACGGCTGGCTCGGAAAGTTTGATTGGATATTCGGTAATGAGCAGAATTTCGCAAAGGTGCTGGAAGGCAACTTCAACAACGAACCAGCCACAAGCCAGCAGCCGCAATCGGCAGCAGCCATGGCGCAGGATCCTGCGGCAACGGCAAGACCGAGCATCGGGGAACTCTACGAGCAAGCAAAGCACCAGCAGCCATCGAGCCAGCAGAGCCAAGACAACAAGTTCCGGTGGGTAATCCAGCAGAACCTTGAAGACTTGAAGAAGAACCCGAACAACAAGCCTGCCAAGGATTCGCTGACAAGATACTACGAACGTGGAGTTCTGCAGCGGCTGGGCATCGACTGGAAGCCAGAAAAATAACAGATGTAACATAAAAATATAATAAAATGCTTATAAGTGAATTTATCAAACAACTTCAAAACATTTATGATGAAGAGGGAGATATGGAGATTGCCATCAAGGTAGATGGTAACGACTTAGGTTCTGAACCTATTGTGGTGAAATCTACTGTTTATGAACAACTCTATATAGTCCACGAATGAGGGTAAAAATAGCCGCTCTGTGGCGTTTTCACGCATCGGGCGACAAATTATACATCAAACAGAATTTAAACGCTTAAAACGAAAGAATTATGGCAAAAGAGGTATGTATTGTAAACAACGAGTGCTTCAAGAAAGAATACCCGGTAGGGTCGACAATTAGCATTGAAGGTGTAAATTGCAAGGTGGTTGAGGATATAGGTCTATCTGAATATAACTGCAACGAGTGCATCTTGAACTGTAAGAGAGAAGGAATTACGTGCAGGAATCTTGCTTGTCTGGTCACCGAAAGGGAAGACCGCAAGGACGTACACTTCATAAAGATTAAAGACCATGAATGAGTTATTTTTCCACGAATGCAGAGCCGCAGGGCTCGTATTCAAGACATCGAACGATTGGTTCAAGTGGCTGACCGATAATAGCTACGACATCAAGAAGCCGGTTGCAGAGCACGAAGGCTTCCAGTTCAATATCAAGGATGAGTGCATCAATCCGCACGTAATCGAGTATGCCGTAGAGGGTGCAGACAACTGGGGATGGAAGGTAATGACCGCCAATACACAGTTCGGCTGGATATGGGGCTACAGCATTCAGAAGGGAAAGCATGAGTACGACAGCCCGGTAGCCTACCCGAGTAGATATGACACTCTCAGCATCTTCTACGGTAATGAGAAAGAAGCGGAGCACGATGCCCTGACCTGCATCATCAGAGACCTCGAGAAGAATGCTGGAACAAAGAACACCAACCTCCTTCTCTGGGCAGCTAAGAAGAAGCGTGCAGACATCATTCATCCACAGCAGGAACTTTTTAAATAACGAAAAATATGAAAAAGATAGAAATCATCACGGACGAACACCGACATCACGTATACGTTGGCAACACCGACTTCTGGCTCGACACTCAGGAACTGGTGGAACTGTACAAGAAACTCGGACGAGTGAAGTTGTAAACAATAAAAAACATTCAGATTATGAAAGTGAGAATAGAAAACAATAAAAACATTCAGACAATGGAACAGAAAGATATTGATATTTACGAGATACTCAAAGATGAAGAGTACGGTACAGAATTGTACACGCCAAAATGCGGAAGGGTGTGGCACAGTGGAATGGCAAACGACAAGGACAGTGCGAAAGCAATCTGGACTGAGGACGAAGCTGGAAGAGAACACTTTTTCGACAAGAACGGAAAAATCTATAAAGAAGGAGAAATTCTGCTCTTCCCTTCCAACGAAATGAGAGATTGGAGCAAGTTCTTTAAGAAGGGAGACGTGCTTGTTCATAGAGATGCCAACATACATGTTATCTTTGAAGGGTTTAAAGATAATTGCTACACAAGATTTAATTGCAAGCATTATCTTTGGAAAGAATGTTTCGAAGATTATAGCAAAGAAAAATCCGAAATGATAACTTTTCTGTTTAATAAAGTTAGCGATGATGAAGCCAAGACCTACATCAACACTATTGAGAAATTTTTGGGTGGCAAGTTGAACCGTGATACTCTGGAGATAGAGAAGCCAGAGTTCAAGGATGGAGATGTTTTGTTCGTGAAATGTAAGGGCGGTACTTTTATCGAAATCTTTAATTACTATAAAAGGAATGGTGAATTATACGACCACGCTTCACTAGATATTACAACACAGGAATTAGATATTAGCGGTAAATATAAAATATCCAAAGAGAATATCGTAGAAATTCGCCTTGCTACAGAAGAAGAGAAAAAACAGTTCTTCTCATCTCTCGCAAAGAAAGGCAAGGCTTGGGATGCTGAGAAGAAGCAAGTTGTTGACTTGAAGCCAGTGAAACTTACGTTTGAAATTGGCAAACTCTACGTCTTCAATGAGGATGATGAGGACGGAGAGTTGACAATCATCGGCAAGCTCATCGACAAGAACGAAAGCGAAGATACGCTAACATTCGGCAACCAGTATGAGATTGAGACCGAGAAGTTCGTGACCGACCAAGCCTTCGACCTGCGTATAAGCGTTAACAAGGAACTTCGAGAAGCGACAGAGAACGAAGTCGAACTGTTCAACAAGCATTATGCCATCTGGAAGAAAGAGAAGGAAGCGAGGAAGCAGCCAGCCTTCAAGACCTTTGACAAGGTCCTGGTGAGGAACAGAGGCGACCAAAAGTGGTTGCCAGCGTTTTTTGTCAGAGACCGTGGAGAGGAAACTGGGTGGAGATACAACGTCTTGCCTATCCACAGCGGAAGATCAGCTGACTTCATCAGCTGCATCCCATTCGAGGGACACGAGAACATCGCCTTCACTGACTACGACATCGAGAACCTGCCATTCTAGGACGTATGGCGAGTGAATTATGCAAGGCTTGCGATGCCGGGCGAAACTGCATAAATGGCATCTATTGCCCGGCACGCAAGCAATATGTAGAACATCAGGTAATACTTGAATGCAATGAGCGATTTCGCAACAAGGGAGAAGAACAGAACGTACTACCAGGAACACCGGGAACAGATCCTCAGAGCCACGAAGGAATGGCGAAAGAGAAACCCGGAAAAATACCGGGCGTATCAAAAGGAGTACTGGAGTAAGCACTACAGAAACTACGGTACAAAGAACCGGGTAGCCGACAGAGCGATGCGTGAGAGGAAGAAGCCGGACGTAGAGAAGGCTCTTTCCATGTTCAAGAATCCGCAGCAGGCAGCGCATCTGGAATGGCTGCTCAAAAACAAAAAGAATAATCGGTCGTGAGTTCAATAATAGAGTTTTTAACCAGCGAGGACAGAAGGGGATGGCTCCCTATCAAAACAAATAAACTTATAACATCTTGAAATTACGATATGAGAGCCGGAAACGCATCTCCCGAAGTCTGACGTATAAACAAAGAAAGCGAGGTGGTACATGAAGAAGTAAGAAAAAGAAATCGTTAGAAAATTATGCTTTTATTCATTCGGCTGGCGGTGGAAGAAGGAAGAACCCTGCAAAAAATTCATTCATTAAGTTATTCATTTATTTTGCAAGCGCAGGCACAACTTCCGGAATCCCTGCCAGCTTTCTCTACCGCAACCGAAAAGAAGGGAAAGAAAGGGGTAGGGGAAAGATAGGGATAATAACGCATGTGTGCACGTACATGCGCACGTAAAGGGTGTTGGATAATAAACTACACCAGCAAAACAAAATAAACGCTTATGCGTGAAATTCAAACAAAATAAGTAATTCAAAGAAAAAATGGAAAAAGGAACAGTTATAATCGGAATCGACCCCGACAACCAAGAAAGCGGAGTTGGAGCAGTCTTTGACGACAAAACATTCTTAGCCTACAAGATGAATTTTCCTTCATTGATAGATTACCTCAAGGCTATGAACGAGAGATGCAAAAAGATTAAGGTCGTTATTGAAGGCGGCTGGCTCAACAAAAGCAACTGGCATGTGCTTAATCGGTTCATGACGGCAGTCAAGGCAGCAGCCATCGGACGATCCACCGGAATGAACCATCAGACCGGAATCTTGATTGTTGAGTGCTGCAAACACTACAATATCCCCTGCGAAATCGTCAAGCCACTAAAGAAGTGCTGGAAGGGTAAAGACGGAAAAATTACTCAAGATGAAATTGCTTATTTTGTAAGCGCAGGAGAGAGATTGCCGAGAATGAACCAAGACCAGAGAGACGCACTTCTCCTCGCATGGGTCTGTGCAGGATACCCGGTCAGAGTGAAGCCGAAGAAACCGCAGACAACCCTGCAGAAGACCATCCGAGCCTTTGATGGATAAAATAAAATCGAAGTGTTGGAAAAAGTTAAAAGTGTGCAAAGAACAAACAACTAAAGCAAAAAAGTCGTATCTTTGCGCCAGTGTTTATCAAATAAGCACGTATTTCGAACTTAAAACAAGAAGAAAATGGAAACAGAAGAAATCGCACTATCGAGGGTCAGCGAGAACGAGGCGAACCCTAGAACCATAACAGAGGCGAGTTTTCAAAAGCTGGTCAAGAGCATCCTTGTATTTCCTAAGATGCTCCAGCTTCGCCCTATAGTCGTAGATGAAACCTACAAGGCACTGGGTGGCAATATGAGAACGAGGGCACTCTGCCACATCGTGAGCATGACACCGGAAGCCATCAAGGACGTTCTCGACACAGACCAGCGGCTGACCGATTCAGAGAAGCGGTTAATCGCCTACTCCTGGAACCTGTGGCAGGAGCAGCCAACTGCAACGATCGTCAAGGCATCAGACCTCACGGAAGCGCAGAAGAAAGAATTCATCATCAAGGATAATGCAGGCTTCGGAGACTGGGATACCGAAGCACTGGCAAACCAGTTCGGAGACCAGCCGTTGACGGACTGGGCAATCCCACAATGGATTCTCGGTATGGCAGGCATCAGCAATGAGCAAAAGGAGGGGGGCGATACTCCAACGGAAGGAGAAGGAGCACCGAAACCAAGCCTAGTGGATAAGTTTGTCGTTCCTCCCTTCTCAATCCTCGACACACGCCAAGGCTACTGGGTTGAGCGCAAGAAGCAATGGCGTGCCATCGTTTCCAGCAAGGACATCGGGGCAAGCCGTGAACAGACCCTCGTCCGTTCCAAGGAAATGCGATACAAGGAACTGTACAGCAAGAGCGAGAAGTTCAGAAAAGAGAAAGGCATCTCTTTCGATGAGTATCTCGAGAACTATGTATCGCCCGAAGAGAAAGCCAAGGCAGACCGTAGCGTATTGGCGCAGGGTACAAGCCTTTTCGACCCAGTTCTGGCTGAAATCATCATGCGATGGTTCTGCAAGCCGCATGGCAAGATTATCGACCCATTCGGAGGAGAGCAGACAAAGGGCGTTGTTGCTGGCACGCTAGGCTACGACTATCAAGCTGTGGAAATCCGCAAGGAGCAGGTCGACATCAACACAGATGCGACAAAGGAATACGGCAGCGTGAAATATTTCTGTGGTGATTCAAACAACATAGGGCAGATAATCAAAGACAGCGATTTCGACCTCTGTTTCACCTCGCCACCATACTACGACCTGGAAGTCTACAGCAAGGAAGACATGAGCGCACTCGGCACATACGAGGAATTTATGAGCCAGTACGAAAACATCTTCAGACAATGCGTAGACAAAATGAAGGATGGCTCATTCCTGGTTGTCAAGATTGGGGAGGTGCGAAACAAGAAGAACGGAGAGTACCGGAATTTCGTTGGAGACAATATCTCCACCTTCCTGCGGCTCGGTCTTCACTATTACAACGAACTCATCCTGATCGAGCAGGTCGCATCCCGATGCTTGAGAGCAGACGGAGGCATGAAATCACGCAAGACACAGAAGTGCCACCAAAACGTGCTCGTTTTCTATAAAGGCGAAATGGACGAAATCAAGAAGACGTTCGAGGATATGAGAATGCCCGAAAAGATGCACTCCAACGTGCTGGTATTCTACAAGGGCGACCCGAAACACGTTCAAGACCATTTCCAGCCTATCGAATACAACGAGGAAGAAGCGCAACAGCTTGCGGACACCTTCAACAGCGTAGCACCACCAGCAGGAGAGGAAGAACAACCAGCAGAGGAAGGAGGGCAGAGCGATGAAGACACTGACGATTGACATCAGCCAAAGGGCAAAAACAATCCGTGCCTGCATCATCAAGCGGCACATGGAAGAGAACCACATCGACCGCTGCGTCTGTTTCTCCTGCGGCAACGCATCAAGAGCCATCAAGGAGGCAGGCATCCCCTGCGTGGAAATTTCTCCCGGTGGCGATTTGAGTGCGAACCGCTGGTGGAGCATGAACGAGATACGCAACACCTTCCCCGATTCCTTCGATGCAACCAGCGGACACCTGCCCATGGATATGATGAACCAGCTGGCAGCGGAATACAGAATGACTTTTTCCGACATCATCAAGAAGGGACAGACCTACACCATACCGACCGGAAGCGGTGAGACCGTAATCTGCCTGCGGATGGCTTTTCCTAAGTCGCATTTTATTGCGCAATGGGATAACCAGGATCCAAGCTGCGAGTACTCAGACCAAGCACCGATGGCGCAACTGGTAAAAGCAACCGGGGAATGGGAGATAATAAACGGATGAGACGATATGCGGGCGTATGCGGCACGTTCTCAAACCATGCGTATAACTAAGCGTGATTGAAATGTTTGAGCCGTGTGCACGAAATTCGCAGAAAATAACCTCCAAGGGAGCGGAAACGAAAAAGGCAGGAGATTAACCCCTGCCCATCGCTTTAATAATACATTGATTGATGAAGTCGCTGCGGTCTTTCTTATCGACCCCTGCCAAGATGTTAGCCACGTCCTCGGTAGCACCGAAATAGAATGTTGCAGCGTATTTCTTCGTTCGCCCTGCACCCTTGCGAGCACCTCCCCAAGATTTGGAGGTAGTTTCATTCGTAGTACTCATAATGTTAAAAATTTGGTGATATGAAAATTAATTCGTAAATTTGCAAACGAAATCCCAAAGTGGGGTGGTGGTTCGAGCACCACCCCTTGGAGTTAGAATAATCTAATCGTAAATGATAAGATTTCTATTTTCCAAATCTTTAATGAAATTTTCAGTACGTTCATAAGACTTTGGGATTTCATTTTACTTTTCCCTCATCCTCGGAGGGTTTCAGTAAGTAAGGACACTTCCCTTATTACGTTTGCAAAGATACGAAATTTATTTGAAATATGCAAGTTTTTCAAGTAGAATTTTTATAAAAAATCAAATAAATTTCAAGGAATCAAAATATGCCACAAGGTAACAACAATAAACATCGAGCGCAGAAAATCGACATCGAGAACCGCCTGCAGATTATCGCACCCCTATACCGCAGAGGGTGGACGGAGCGAGAAATCACGGCAGAGGTTCGCAAGCGGCTCGACAGACCGAAATACAATCAAGCACACTGCGACATTCAGCGGTTATTGAAGGAGTGGAGGGAAGAGCGGCTGACCGACACAGACGAGAAAATAACCAGCGAGGTGGCAAGGTTGAAGCTGGTAATACGTGAAGCGTGGGAAGCCTGGGAGAAGTCCAAGGAAGACTACCACGAAAAGACATCGAACCAGCAGGGACTGCCAGTCGTAGATGAGCGAGGGAGGATGGTTTCTATCGAGACCGTCAAGACGATGATGTACGATGCCGAGAAGCGAGGATTCGGAGAACCACGCTACCTAGACATCATCATCAAGGCAGAGACGCAGATTTGCAAGCTGCTCGGACTGGATAAGGTCGTGCTCGACCTGAACGCAGGCTTCCAAGGCGGCATCGAGGTACGCTACATCAACTCGGGACACCAGTGTGCATCCAGCGAGCAGGAAGTAATCGAGCGTGAGGGATTGGATAAAGAATAATTTAACCATAATTTTGTTTTAAGTTTTTTATTGTTTGAAAGAATGGCACTATTTGACGTTATTGGTGAACTGTATGATCCGAATGCGGACGTGAAGCCAAGGTTTCTCGTAAACCAGGGCGGCACGTCCTCGGGGAAGACATACACCATCATGCAGCGTCTTATAGTGCTTTCTTTTGAACACCCCATGGCAATTATCACGGTGTGCGGTCAAGACCTTCCGAACTTGAAAGTGGGAGCCATGCGAGACCTCGACACCATCCTGCACACAAGGGCAGAGTTGCTGGACTGGTTCAAGAACAACAAGAGCGACAGCAGCTACCGAGGGAAGAACGGCTCAATCATCGAGTTCAAGAGTTACCAAGATGCGCAGGATGCTAAGAACGGAAAGCGAGACTATCTGTTTGTTAACGAGGCGAACGGTGTGCCCTACGAAGTGTTTTGGCAGCTTGCCATCCGAACCCGAAAGCAGGTGTTCATCGACTACAACCCAAGTGCACGCTTCTGGGTCCACAACAACATCATCGGCAGGGATGATTGCCGATTGATCCTGAGCGACCACCGAAACAACCGATTCCTGACTGAGCAGGAGCACAAAAAGATTGAAGAGATTGACGACCCCGAACTGTGGCGAGTTTATGCAAGAGGATTGACCGGAAAGATAACCGGGCTTATCTTCACCAACTGGGGCATCGTTGACAAGCTGCCACCAAGGGATGAGTGGAAGATGGAATGCAGGGGTATGGACTTCGGATTCACCAACGACCCAACTGCGCTGGAGCACGTTATTTTGGCACACGGAGAGTTATGGGTGGACGAAGAAATCTACCAGCCTGGAATGACGAACGATGACATCGCAGACCGATGCAAGGAACAAGGACGGACGAAACGTGACCTTATCATTGCGGATTCGGCAGAGCCTAAGAGCATTCAGGAGATACACAACCGAGGGCTGTGGATAATCGGCAGCACCAAGGGAGCGGACAGTATCAACAACGGTATCGACATCTTGAAGCGTTTCCGCATCAACATAACAAGACGCAGCCACGGCATCATCGGGAACATGCAGCAATACAAGTGGAAGAAGTCAAGGGATGGAGAGACAACGAACCAGCCTATAGACGCATTTAACCACGGCATAGACGCAATACGATACGTAGCCCTTAAGAAGTTATCCGTAGCAAGCCATGGAACGGCTAGGGCGCACGTATTAAGGCAAAGATAACGATAAAAAAATATAAAGCGTATGGATATTAACACTACATTCAAGTACTGGCTGGCAGTTGCTAGGCACACCAGCTACAAAATCGGCAAGCAGCCACGACCTGCATTTGTCGGAGGTAAACAAGTGCCCGATAATCTCAACCAGCTATCCATCGGGCAGCTGATAGACCTTTCTCAGCTATCAGACAGCGAAGAAAGTCTGTATCAGATAGTGACAACCGTCCTCGGTCTGAGCCACAAGGAAGTGGAGCAGGCTAGGGCGGTTGATGTCGTTATGCTCATCGGTTGGGTGACAGCAGAGGTCGAGCGCATCAACAAGCTATTCGAAAGCACAGACACAGCGAAGCCAACGAGACTGGAGAAGGAGGCAGGCATCGATACCCTGCGGTTCGGACTGTTCGGCATGCTGGACTGGTATGCGGTAAGGATGGGCATCAGCGACCACGACCAAGTATTGAAAACGCCATGGCTTCGCATCTACAAGTGCATGGAAATGGACAACAAGAGAAGCGTGTACGAGCGGAACCTGCAGAAGTTGCAGGCGGAAGAAATGAAACGTAAATCTAGATAATTATGGCAACAATCAGAGAAACATTAAAGCAGTTGGCAGCAGACACGCTACCAGACTATACCTACCTATTCGAGGACTGGGACACAGCAGACAACAAGCTGGAGAAGCTGAACTATCCGGCAATCGTGTGCATCATCCCAGCCAGCGGCACGACAGAGATACGCAACGGCAGGGTATACGATACCGTGAACGTTGCCCTGGCTTATCTCGACACCGTACCGAGGGGAGCGGAAGGAGAAGACAACGGAGAGTGCATCGACCGAATGAAGGTGGCAGGGGCAAGGATGATACGAGCCATCAACCAGTCGCACCAGTTCGAACCGCTGGAGGGGCAGCAGTACTACGAGACAATCATCGAGCGCTTGAGCACGATCGTGTCGGGCGTAATGTACTCCCTTCAGCTGACACAGAGCATAGGAGGGTGTGAGGTATGAGCAAGGGAGGCATTCAATTCGACCCCAAGGCGGCATCGCTCATCATGCGTGAGGAAGTGGAGCGAGCACGGCAGCTTATCATCAACCACATTCGTATCAACGGACAGAACGCATCGGGGCGCACCATAGCGAGCCTAAAGGTGGAGCAGCCCAGCGAGGAAGAAACCATCCTCTGGGGACACAAGCCATTCGGGGTGCTTGAGACCGGACGAAGGGCAGGAAAGATACCATACGGCTTCCGTAGCATCATCCGGCAGTGGATGAAGGACAAGGGGCTGCACGGTACACCTATACCATACAAGACCGACCGGGCACACAAGTATACACCACAAGAGCGTGGCGACATGAGCATGGCAGGAGCAATCGCACACACCATCGCCAACAAGGGGTCTAAGCTGCACCGGACTGGCGGCAGGGCTGACGTATACAGCAACGTCGTTCCAGACACAATGAAGCGGCTTGGGCAGCGACTTATTTTCTTAATCCACCAGTCGGTGGGCAGTATCAAACTTAACAATGAGACGGTATGAGAGAGACGACAAAAAACAATATCACGATTCAATATCCGGACGCTGTAGGCTTCGCATTCCTTCCTTGCATCATCAAGGCGAGCGGAAATAACCTATCGTGGATTGAGGTAATAATCAGACAGAACTACATAGAACGTTCCTACAATGTGGAAGCGTTCAACGAAAAGTGCATAACGGACTTCAAGACATACGTGCAAGCTCTTTTTGACGGACATATCAATGCAGCCTACGATTGGACGATAGGCTATGATTCCAGCATTCTAAACCGTCTCGTGAGTATCAAGGTAAACGCATACGATGACGGAAACGTACAGCTTGCGAGCGTCGACTTCACCACGAACATAGTTTGGGGCGCACCAAAGTATGGGGAGACGTGGAACGGCTACAAACGCCTTACATGGTTTACTCATTATCCGTTCACCTTTGGCATATACTTAAGCAAGTTGAACGCCAACCTACTAATCGGTTACGAGGGAGTACCAAATAATCTACTGAAGATTCCGATTAACGGTATGGTGGACTTCTACGCAGGCATATTGCCTAGTGGTGCAAAATACTGGAACATCTACGACTATGATGGAGAGATTCAGCAGGGAACTTTCGACAATACTTTCGACCTTACTTTCAGTCTAGCCACCGGTGGCAAGCAGTCTCTATTGCTTCGCATCGACAGAGATGATACCGAGAGCGGTATCTATTTACGTTGGATTGACCGACACGGATTTATCCGCTATTGGCTCTTTGCGGCTGGGGAGGAAACGAGGGAAATAGCCAGCGACCTGAGTTTCATACGCAACAATTTAGACGATTACCTATACGGCTACTATGGCGATAATGGAAGAAGGCAGGGATACAATCGTACGGACTCCATTAAGCTTTGTGCTCCTTTGGTAGACCGAGATACGTTTGATATGCTGCAAGACTTAACCAGCAGCCCAGTTGTTGACATGTACCTCGGTGGAGACTGGACGCAAGAGGAAGATGAGTGGATGAGCGTGACAATCAAGGCAGGAAGCTACACGAAGAGCACAGCTTGCTTGCAGGATTTCGTGTGTGAAATGATTATTAACAACATTAACGTTCAGAGACTATGATAGACCAGCAACTTTACATTGACGGTGTTTTGATGGACTTGCCGGAGAACACCGATGTGGTGCTCGACATCAAGAGCAACCTTTTTCGTGACGTCACGAAAATGACCTCGAACTACACGTACACCATCCAGTTGCCACGGACTGTTCACAACCTTTCAGTTTTGCAGCAAGCGGACAGACCTAAGAGCGGCAGCAGATACCCCTATATTTTCCATAAGTGCAGTTTTTTCCGTGGAGGTGTACAAATTATCAAGGACGGACGTTTGAACGTTCTGAGCATCGAGGAAAATATCGATGTCTCAATCTATTGGGGTATAATGCCAGCGTTCACGAAGCTACTAGAGAGCGGAATGAAACTGAACGAACTGGGAGTGACAGACAGAGTGCTTTTTGAAAAGTACAACACTCCAAACACCAGGGAGGAAGCCGTGAGCAATGGGATATTCTTTGCTTATTACAATCCATACCGAATTGAGAGCAAAGATAACTTTGGCATTAATTTGGTGCAGAGGAATAAATATACCACGACACAATACTCGCCTAGCCGTGGACGCATCAGAACAGGTACAGAGGTCGGAAAGTATATAAGCGGAAATATAGAGAGCGCATCGAACATGATCTGTGCTCTTATCCCTTTCTTGCCATCATCAACGGCAAATGTGCAAGCGCAAGGAAAGGGCGATTACAGAAGCTATGCAGTACTGGATAAGTACATGCGGGTTATATCCGTGAGCGGAGAAGATGAGACGCTGGAAGTATACACCATCAGAGGAGAGGCTAGAGCTGCATACCTCGTAGTGAATGCACCTGCCGAATATTACAGCACTCTGTCGCTATCAGTTACCGGGCTGACACCTATGCACGAAATGATAGATGGCGATAATAAGGAGGATTTCGTAGGCGATGATGTGGCGGTGGATGAATATAAAACGTCCCCAAAATTCTTGCAGCCATGTGTGACCGTGAACTGGCTATTGTCAAGGATAGCGAGGAAGTCGGGCGTATCTTTCGTGTGGCAGGATGATGAAGCAAAGAAGATGTTGAACAACCTAGTTGTGCCTATAATCAACAACAAGGCAGACGACAAGACAATCATCGGTAATCTGACCGCAGACGTTAAGAGTCGTGACGGACTGGGAGCACTCACCCTTTCCATAAGCAACTCCATAACTTCCGTATCGCCAAGCACTGGCGAAGACGTGCAGAAACTGACGATAACAAAGGATTGCGAACTGGCCTTTGATGTGCAAGTGCAATACTACGTCAGACATCAGTTTGAAGACGCAGCGGAGATTCAGTTGCCTATGGGCGTGAAAATGACCGTTACAACGCCAAGCACTACTGGAGGTGAGGCATCCACGCAGGAATACGAGTTCGGAGATTTGAAGTACGAGGATGGACAGGTTAAGTACCCAGTCGTACTACGCAGATATGCTATCGATGGCTATCTTTATTTGCTTTCGGCAGGGACAAACACTATATCGCTAAAGAAGGACGATGTATTGACGTTTGAGACTATCATGCACGGAATAAATACAGTCAACATTCCTTCCGTTTATGGCGGCAAAATCACTGCGAGCGTCAAGAGTGGGGACAGCGTTCCGATTGGTGGAAGTTTCCCTATCGGCATAAATCTGCCTGAAATCGAGGTAACAAACTTCATTAAGTTTCTGGCTTTGATAACTGGCTCGTTCCCTAGGCAACTGACCAACAGCACGCAAGTGCAGTTTATCATGTTTACCAGAGTTTGGGCAAACAAGGCGAACGCCTACGACTGGAGCGGAAAACTCATTCCGTATGACCGCCAAGGTGCACCACGGAAAAGCGAGTATTCCGTTTCAGACTTTATGCAACACAACCGCTACAAGTGGAAGGAAGACGAAGAGACAACCGGGGACTATGATGCAGACCTCGTAATCAGCAACCAGACTTTGGACTATGAGCAGGACACGTGGACGCTACCTTTTGCAGCCAGCGATGACAATCGCATACCGATAAGAACACTGGATTCGTTCGGCATGAAGAGCGGTGGCGAGTATAAGGGTTGCAAGGAGCGAATAATGACGCTAAGAGACGACAAGGAGCAGGCGGCACTGCGATTCGACATTGACCTTCAGAACATCTTTGATACGAAGTACAAGCAGCTTGTGGCAAGCATCGCCAATGCGCACGTAATCACGGAGCGGCTCAATCTGTCGGACTTGGATATCCTGGATTTTGACGAAACGAAGCCAGTGTACCTTGCCCAGTATGGCGCATATTTCGCAGTTCTAGAAATCAAGACCACAAGCAGCGGATATTGCGAGGTTACAATGATAGAGTTGAACAATTAGAAAGAAAGAACTATGGTAAGTGAAGACAAACAGCAGATTCTTGACATCAAGGTCAAGTACGAGGATGCAATCTATGGCATCATCAGATACAAGGAAAAGATAGACCAGTTGAAGGCAAGCATCAAGGACTTGCAGCAGCAGGAAAAAGACAAGACCATCACGACCAACGAGATGAAGGTACAGACGGAAGCCATCAACGCAACCATCAAGGAGTACCAGTACAACGTGCGCACCTTGCGGAAGGAGATCCAGAACAACGTGCGCACAGAGAACGAGCAGGAAGGCAGCTTGAAGCAGCTGCGTGCCCAGCTTTCCAATGCCACCAAGGCTTACGATGAGATGAGCCGTGCCGAGCGTGATAGTTCCAAGGGTCAGGAGATGCAGGAGCATATCCAAGACTTGATAGAGGAGCTGAAAGAGGCTGAGGAGGCTACTGGAAGATTCCAGCGCAGTGTCGGCAGCTATTACGATTCCATGATGAAGGCGGCTGACGACCTGCAGAACACCGAGTTTTTCGGTTTTGATGTTGTTGATGATACTGGAATCGGAAAGGTTATGGAAATGGGAAAGTCCGTGGAAGACCTAAAGGTAAAGTTTGGTGCGTTGAAAAATACGGCTCTTTCCTTATTGACCAACCCTTATTTCCTCGCCATGGCAGGTGTGGCAGGCGCAGGAATGGCATTCAAATGGTGGTATGACTACAACAAGGGATTGATGGAAGCCACACGACTGACGAAGCAGTTCACCGGATTGACCGGAAACGAGATGAAATCCGTGCGCAACGAGGTTCTTGCGGTATCCAATACATTCGGTTTGGAATTCACGGAGACGATGCAGTCTGCTAATACGATGAGCAAGGCTTTCGGCATTTCCGTTTCTGAGAGTTTGAAAATTATGCAGGACGGACTTGTGAGCGGTGCAAACGCCAACGGAGAATTCCTCGACACGATTAAAGAATACCCGAGATACTTCAAGGAAGCCGGACTGAGTGCAGAGGAAATGGTGGCAATATCAACGCAAGCGACCAAGGAGGGAATTTTCAGCGACAAGGGTGTTGATACCATCAAGGAAGGAAATATACGACTTCGAGAAATGACAACCGCTACGGCTGCTGCGCTTGACGGAATAGGCATTTCTTCCAAGCAAGTTCAAAAGGACTTGCAGGACGGAAGCAAGACCACATTCCAGGTTATGCAAGAGGTGGCTAATAAATTGAAGGAACTTCCACAATCAAGTGCTGCTGTTGGCAGCGCAATTGCCAACATCTTCGGTGGCCCGGGAGAGGATGCCGGGCTTGCTTATATCGAAATGCTCGGTAATATCGAACTTGATATGGACAAAGTGAAGGCAAAGTCCGGTGATCTCGCAAAGGCACAAGAAGACGAATTGAACGCAACCAAGGAATTGCAGGACGCAATGGCTTCTCTGTTTGATTACACCGGTGGTGGCTTCGAGAACATGAAGGCTCAGTTGTCAACGATTGCAAAGAAATCACTTACGGCAGTTATCAAGGGAGTTGTGCAGGCAATCAACTACTTCATCGACTGGTACAATGACAGCCTTCTGTTGCGAGGGATAATCAATGCACTCGGGACAAGTTTCCGCTTGATGTGGAACGCAATCAAACTCGTATGTAATCTCGGAATAGACGCATTCAAGAGGATGGGCTTTGCAGCCAAGGGCATGCTTGATATTCTCGAAGGTATCGTGACTTTCGACCTATCAAAGGCACAGAAGGGATTCAAGGAGATATTCGACATTTCCGGCACTATCAAGGAAGCATGGCATGACATCAAGAATGCTGGTATCGAGATCGGAAACTCATTTGCAGACGGATTCGAGAACACCGTGAACGGAAGGCTCGAGCACATAAAGCTAGCCAGCGTGAACGGTGGAGCGACCAGCAGCGAGCCAGCGAGCGGAAACATGGGAACGACACCAGCAGCCAAGGGCAGCACTGCCAAGACCAAGGCACAGAGAGCCAAGGAAGAAGCGGAAGCAAAGGCAGAAGCAGAGCGCAGGAAGAAGCAGGAAAAGGAATTGCAGGAAGCGATTGCGCTTATACAGTACAAGTACAACGAGCAGGTAATGGACGCAAAGAAGCGATACCTCGCAGGCATGTACGACAACGAGCGAGATTACAGCAACGACCTCGAACAGCTTGAGAAGAACATGGTAGCGAGGAGCATTGACGCATACGTGGCGGCAGGGCAAATCGGAGCGGAAAAGGCGCAGGAAATGCAGGCAAAACTTCTCGACATCATGATTAAGGCGAAAGCGGACTTGAAGAACCAAGCCAAGGAGATTGTGGACGAACTCAACAAGGAGTTCGAGGATGCAGAGAAGGCACGCAAGGATGCGGACATCATGAACGGTGGCACTGGAGAGGAAGACGATACAGCCAAGCTGGAGAGATACAAGGCTTTCCTGGAGCAGAAGCTAGCAACGACACAAGAGAATGTTGAAGCGCAGAAGCAGCTACAGCAGGAACTACACGATACGACTTTGCAGTTGCAAGCTGACGAAAACAAGAACAAGCAACAGAAACTTCAAGAACAGAACCAAATGATAGCCGATTATATCGGGGCAATCGGTGATGGTTTATCTTCGTTTTTCGAGAGCCAGGATCTGACTTTCCATAATTTCCTAAAAACCATGCTGACGACCTACCTAGATGCGATAGAGAAGCAAATAACTGCGACTTATGCAGCTATTCTTGCAGATAGTATTCTTCATGGTGGATGGGCAGGAGTTGCAAGTGCAGCAGCCAAACTTGCTTTAATCAAGGCAGCGTTTGCAGCAGCCAAGGCAGCAGTCAAGGGATTCTCCACTGGTGGCTACGTCCAAGGCTCGGGAACCGGAACCAGCGACAGCATCCCGGCAAGGCTTTCCAATGGCGAGAGCGTAATGACAGCCAAGGCGACTTCAATGTTCAGTCCGATATTATCCGCATTCAACCAGCTAGGCGGTGGTGTTCCTATCGTAGTAAACAACGGGAGCAGCAACATCGGCATGGATATGCTGGCGGCAGCTGTAGCTAGAGGGTATCAGATGGCTCCACAGCCAGTAGTGAGCGTGGAAGAAATAAACCGCACCCAGCGGAGAGTGCAGACGATAGAGAATATCGGCAGGGTTT
>ERZ779866.2276-NODE-2276-length-17589-cov-3.035075_pt1 | contig 17589 bp, 21 predicted proteins | sample MGYA00511248_ERZ779866 | MGnify/ENA primary metagenome ERZ779866 (study PRJEB29588, sample SAMEA2155758) | human gut metagenome | biome: human gut; feature: human-associated habitat; material: faeces | place: Denmark | collected 2008/2010 ... | reverse complement strand
TGACCAGGAGACCCTGTTCACCATCAACAAGTTCTTTGAGAACAACCTGAACGTCTCTGAGACCTCCCGGAAGCTCTTTGTCCACCGCAACACCCTGGTCTACCGTCTGGAAAAGATCAAAAAGCTCACGGGACTGGATCTGCGGCAGTTTGACCACGCCATTGTCTTCAAGGTAGCGCTGATGGTGCGCAAGTACCTCACTTCCCGGGAGACCCGGTAAAAAGCGATACCTGACGGGGCTGCACACGCAGCTCCGTCTCTGCATATCGGGCGCTTCAAAACGGAAAGTGTTTCCTGTTTTGGGGCGTAATATAGGAGAAATATGAAAGAAAGCTGAAAAAATCGGGGGAATAATTGTGGATAATATGTTAAATCTGCGCTTTTGGCCTATTTATTTCGGAATATGATTGACATTGATTTTGTGATGTGTTACAATTCGGTTACACTGCGGGCGGTATGGGGTTACGTTAACGGCAATTCCAATACCGCCTATGACGGGAGAAAGATGCGAATATGATTGAATTTACTGATGTCGTAAAATCCTATACGCAGGGTAACAAAGCCCTTAACGGCGTTACCATGCAGATCGAGGACGGCGAGTTCTGCTTCCTGATCGGTCCTTCCGGTTCCGGTAAGTCCACCATCATCAAGCTGATCACCGGCGAGCTGAAGCCCACCTCCGGCACCGTCCACGTCAACGGCTATTCTCTGGAACGAATTCGCAAGCGCGAAGTTCCCTACCTGCGCCGCACGGTCGGCGTCGTGTTTCAGGATTTCCGCCTAATCGACCACTTGTCCGCCTTTGACAACGTCGCCCTGCCGCTCCGGGTCTGCGGCATGGACGAACGCGAAGTGCGCAAAAGAGTTCTGGAAATTCTGCAATGGGTTGAGCTCGACAAACATATTCAGGCCGCTGCTTCAACGCTGTCCGGCGGTGAAAAACAGAGAATCGCCATTGCCCGCGCCGTCATCAACCGCCCGGACCTGTTGCTTGCGGACGAGCCGACCGGCAACGTTGACAACGACATTGCCCCGAAACTGATGAAACTCTTCGTCGAGCTGAACAAACTCGGAACCACGGTGGTGATTGCAACCCACAGCGAAAAGCTGATTACCGACTTTGCGTTTCCGCGGCTGCACCTGCAGAACAGAGGACTCAAAATTTTCGGCCCCTGCGACGCTTCCGGAATGAGGGGGTGCCATGTCTAACCAGAAAACCTTTATATCCCGCCATGAGGAACTGCCGCTGAAAGGCGACAGCACCAGTCTGTTTTTGCAGATTATGATATCCATTGCCGTCTTTTTGTTTGCCGTGACATTGTCGGGCGTTCTTTCCATCAATACCATGCTGCAAAACTGGAACGAAAGCATTCTCGGTTCGCTGACCGTGCAGATTATGCCGGTAAATCACGTCAACCGCGACAAGGCCATGGCCGAAACGCTGGCGCATCAGGAAAAGGCCGTGGAATTTCTGGGCAGCCTGCCCGAAATTGAAAAAGTTACGCCGCTGAACGACGGTCAGCTCGAAAAACTGATTCAGCCCTGGCTCGGAGACGGCATTAACATTACCGATCTGCCGATGCCGCGGATTATAGACGTGAAAATCAAACGCGGCGCGGAAGTTGACTTTGTCAAGCTGGCGGCGCAGCTGGCGCAGGTGACGCCGATGGCTTCCATAGACAACCACAAGCTCTGGCTCAACAAGCTGATTAAGTTTGCCGACGGCCTGAAAATGCTGGCAATGTGCATTTTGGCTCTGGTTATCATGATTACTTCCGGCGCCATATTCTATACCACGCAAACCAGTCTGGGACTGCACGGCTATACCATCGGCATTCTGCACCTGATGGGCGCCAAAGACACGTATGTGGCGCAGCAGTATGCCAAACGCACGGCCATTCTGGCTCTGGAAGGCGGTCTGATCGGTCTGGCCATCGCCATTCCGACGATTTTCGGCATTGCCTCCCTGGCACAGCAGATTGAAGGCGGAATCATCAGCGAAGCCAAGCTTTCTTTCGAGGCCTGGGGCGTCATTTTGAGTCTGCCGCTGCTGGCTTCCTTCATTGCCATGACTACGGCTTATTATACCGTTAAGAAAACCTTGCAGAAAATGATGTAACAATGAAAAAACTTTTGACAATCGGCGGATTTTTGGCTTTATGCGGCTGGTTTGCTGGGTTTGCGGCCTTCGCCGGCAAAATTAACGACTATCAAACGGACGAGACGACAAAGACTGACGCCATCGTGGTGCTCACCGGCGGACGCAACCGCATCAGCGAAGCCGTCAGGCTCTGGGACAAGGGACTGGCCGACAAGCTGTTCATTTCCGGCGTGGAAAAAAACACTTCCCTTGACGCCATCAGCAAACGACAGGCCGTTACTTTTACCCGCCGCAAAGGCATTCTTCTGGACCGAAAATCAACCAACACCATTGAAAACGCCATCGAAACCCAGCTGTGGATGGAACAAAACGACATAAAGTCCATCCGGCTGGTTACCTCCAACTACCATATGCCGCGCAGCATTGAGGAATTTTATTTTCAAAACCCGGACATGAAAATCATCGTTCATCCGGTTTATTCGGACTTTGTGGCAAAAGAATGGTGGAAAAGTGCGCGAAGTTTCTATTTAATTGCTTCGGAATATAATAAATTTTTATATGTCTGGCTGGCCAGAAGAATAACCAAAAAGGAATAAGCCTATGATATATCTGCGTTCGCTGATTTTTAACGTTCTGTTTTATACAACCTTGGGCATCGGCTGTGTTTTCGGCTCCGTCGTCGGACTGTTTTCAAGAAAAGCCACAATTCCGATGTGGAATCACTTCTGGATGCCGCTGTGCTGTTCTTATCTCAAAATCTGCGGTTTGAAAATTGAAATCCGCGGCCGGGAAAATATCCGTCAGGAAGGCGTTATTTACGCGGTTAAACACCAGTCGGCCCTTGAGACCTATTGCCTGTCTTCATACATTACCAAAGCAACGTTTATTTTGAAAAAAGAGCTTACGTATATCCCCATTTTCGGCTGGGCTCAGCATTTTTACGGCATGATTGCGGTTGACCGCGCTGCCGGCGGTGCAACGCTGAAAAAGCTGCTGAAAGAAGCCCGCGACAGAATGAAACAGGGACGCCCCATCATCATTTTTCCCGAAGGAACCCGGACCAAACCGGGATTGACGACCGAATATAAGCCCGGCTTGGTCTTTTTGTATCAGAATCTTAATGTTCCGGTGGTTCCGGTGGCTTTAAACACCGGCCTGTTTTGGGAAAAAAATTCTTTCCTACGGCATCCGGGCAAAATTATCATCGAATTTATGAAACCGCTGCCGCTGGGGCTGGAAAAGAAAGAATTTATGAAAGAGCTTCAGTCCCGCATAGAAGCCAAATGTGCCGAACTTAATGCGGAAAGCGTAAAAAACTATCCCGCCGCCCAAACCATTCTGGACAAATACAAGAAAGGTTAGAAGCCGTGACCGAGCCGATTTCAGAACAGATGCCCAATTTATTTTCCCTGCGGGAAGCCGAACCTGCCCTCAAGCCGAAGTGGTATCAGAAATATGCCTGGCTGATCGGGGCCGGCGCCCTGGCTTTCATCGGCGGAACGGTTATCATCAATTCATATCTGCAAAGAAGCGCCGTCATTCATCAGATTAAAAACGGCATAAACTATACCATAAAATCATTAAACCTGTCCGGCTGGGACGCCGCTTATGACGAAGTGGCATTTAATCCCGCCTATCCCGGAGATCTGGTTCGTTTCAAAAACCTGACGTTTTACAGCCCGGACGGGACGAACGGTCTCTCGATAAAAATTCCGGAACTGGTTATCCGCAGCGGCTTTATCAATGCCGGAAAGTTCCGCGTCCGGTTTCCGCAGGGACTTGTCATCTCAGGTTCGGGACAGGAACATAAAGTTTCGTTTGAAAATTACGATTTCAGCGCTGAAGCTTCCGGCGGGCAGTTGCTCAACAATATTGTCTGGCAGGCGGAAAACATTAAAATCAGCGGCTGGGCAGACATTGCCAAAATCAGTCTGGCATCGAGAATCATTGCACCGCAGCAGATCAGCGACCATTCTCCGTTCTTAAAAATCTATCTGGAAGCCGAAAACATCAAACTCAACGGTTTGCTTGATTATCCTTTGTCTCAGAATATAGACCGCATTTATTTGGAAAGCGACGTTATCGGACAATTCAAAGCCGAAGACAATTTTATGCAGGCGCTGAACAGCTGGCTGGCTCGCGGCGGAGACATTGAAATCCGGGATATGACACTGAACTGGCTGCCGCTGATTATGGTAGCCAGAGGCGATTTATATCTCAACGACAACATGAAACCGATTGTACGCCTGAACACGTCATCTAAAGCGCTGTTGGAGCTTTTGGACGAGCTTGACGACAAGAAGTGGCTGGACGGCAAAGGTGTTTTCGTGGCGAAAATCCTGCTCAGCAACAAGGCTTACAAAGCCGATCCGGAAGACAAATATCTTACCGTGACCTCGCCGATTACAATTCAGGAAGACGCGCTGCTGATAGAAAAAATTGCCGTGAAAAAATGGAAAAACAAATAATCAGCGCAATTTAAGAAACAAAACTTTGGCCAGGCCGTAACGGCGCTCGTCAATTTGTTCGTAACCGTCGGGCAGCATTATCTGTTCACCTCGCTCAAGCTCAACCATACACAAGGCTCCCGGTTTCAGCCAGCCTTTGAGTTGCAGCTGCTGCAAAGCCCGTTCGCTTAGTCCTTGGTTGTAGGGCGCATCCATAAACAGCAAATCGTATTTTTCCGAAGCGGGCGGAAGATTGCAGGCATCAAGCCGCATAACGGAAATTTTGTTTTTTTCTTTGGGGAAAAGGGCCGTGTTTTTCAGCAGGGGACGCGTATCAATATCAATCATTCCCACCTTTTGTATTCCGCGGGAAACGGCTTCCAAAGCAAAAGCTCCGCTGCCGGAAAAAACGTCCAGCAGACTGTATTCGGCCAAAGCGCCGGACAACTTGGAATATAAGATGTTAAAAACGGCTTCCCGTGCCCGGTCTGAAGTCGGACGAACCGCCTCCGAGGTCGGCGACAGAAGTTTTTTGCCGCGGTATGTTCCCGAAATTATTCTCATAGCGGAAACTTGGCTCCCAACTGCTCTTTCAGAACTTTTTGCGGAATTTCCCGCACTTCGCCCTTGCGCAGGCTGCCAAGCTGGAAAGGACCATAGGAAAGACGAATCAGACGGTTGACCTCCAGTCCGATCGCCTTCATTACCCTGCGGATCTCGCGGTTTTTGCCTTCGCTCAGCGTCACTAAAAGCCAGGCGTTGGTTCCCTTGACCGTTTCGACTTCAACCTTGATTGAACCGTATTTCACCCCGTCTACCTCAATGCCGTTTTGCAGGCTGTTCAGCTTTTTGTCATCCAGAGGACCGTGAACCCGAACCTTATAGCGCCGAGCCCAACCGTTGGACGGCAGTTCCAACCGGCGGGAAAGCTCTCCGTTGTTGGTCAGCAGCAACAGTCCTTCGGAATTCAAATCCAAACGACCGACAGAAATAACGCGCGGCATACCTTCGGGCAGATGCTCGAAAACCGTCGGGCGGTCTTTTTCGTCTTTATGGCTGGTTACCAGTCCTTCCGGCTTGTAATATATCCAGAGACGGGTTTGCTCCACTTGCGGCAGCCTTTCTCCGTCAAGCAGAATCTTTTCGGTTCCGGTTACATTGAAAGCCGGACTTTCCACCGTTTCTCCGTTGACACTGACCCTTTTCTGCAAAATCAGCTCCTCGGCTTTGCGCCGGGAGCAAACACCCGAACGGGCAATAAACTTAGCAATTCTTTCCGCCATATTTTTCTTTCCTTTTACAATCTGTCCGTATATTAATATATAAAACGGTTCTTAGCAACAACAGGATGACAATGGACAAAGAATTTTACATGCGGAAAGCTTTTGCCCTGGCGCGGCAGGCTGCCGAAAACGACGAAGTGCCGATCGGCGCCGTGGTGGTTGATCCAGAAAGCGGCGACATAATTGCCGGCGCGTATAATCTGAGCGAACACGGTCAGGATGCTCTGGCTCATGCCGAACTTCTGGCCATGCGCGAGGCCTGCCGAAAACTCGGGCAAAACCGGTTGCGCGGACTTGACTTGTATGTAACGTTAGAGCCCTGCACCATGTGTGCCGCGGCAATTTCCTTTATGCGGATTGCTAAACTTTATTTCGGCGCAAGAGATCCCAAAGGCGGAGCCGTCGTCAGCGGCGTCAGGTTTTACGAGGCGCCGACCTGTCACCATAAACCGACAACGGAAGGCGGCATAATGGAAAGCGAGTGCGCACAGATACTGAAAGATTTTTTCAAAAACAAACGCAAATAGAACCAAAGTTCTAGAACTAAAGCACATAAAATTTTATGTTGCAAAATACATATTATATGATATAGTTTATTTATGATGTTGGTGTGTGTGGAACTAAAGCCTATTAGAAAGCAGGCAGCAACATTAAGAGGGAGACTGCGGCACACAGTCTCCTTTGCTTTTTGTCTTCGTAAACAAAATCAGCGGTTGGCATTGTTTAATATGCGTTGCTTTTCGCGGTTCCAGTCGCGTTCTTTGGTCGTTTCGCGCTTATCATAGAGTTTTTTGCCCCGGCCGAGGCCGATTTCCAGTTTGGCACGCCCCTTGTCGTTGAAAAACAGACTGATTGCAATTAACGTTGCTCCCTTGCGGGACAACGCGTTGATGATATCGGTAATTTCCTTCTTTTTGAGAAGAAGCTTCCGATCTCTTTTTTCAACATGGGACTCGTAACCTTTATTGGCATATTCGGCAATAAACATATTAGACATATATAATTCGCCGTTTTTCTCAACGCCGTAGGCATCGTTTATATTGGCGTGCCCCAGCCGCAGGGACTTGACTTCCGTGCCGCTCAACTGCAGACCGGCCGTATATTTTTCCTCAATAAAATAATCGAAATGCGCACGGCGGTTCTGCGCAACAACGCCGGTTGCGATAAAGTCGCTTTTTTTGGATTTGGCAGCCATGAAACATCCTTTAACTGTTATTTAATATCTTGCTTCTGTTATAATCAAAAAAAAGAATGGAGACAATTAAAAACTGCTCCATTCTTTTTATAATCTTAACTTTTAAGCGCGTTTCTTGCCTTTGGTCGCATCCGTCAGCAGCAGCTCGGGCTTGGCGGCTTCCGCCGGAATCGGATCTCCGACGCGCATACAGCGCCCATCGATATAAGCGCCGGGCTCAATGGCGATTGAGGTATGGGTCGCATCACCCAGCAGTTTGGCCGATTTGGCAATAAAAATCTTTTCGGCCGCCGCTTTACCGCTCAGGGTACCGTACAGTTGCAGGGTCTTGGCCGTAACCGAACCCTCAACGCTGCCACGCACGCCGATAATCAGTTCGTCACAGGTAATATCGCCTTCAACATGACCGTCAATGTGCAAAGTTGCAGAACTGATAATATCTCCGTTGACACGGGTATTTTCGCTGATAATCGTCGGAACCGGAGAGCCCGAATTGTTTTTGTTCAGCGATCTGGCAAACTTTAAATAAATCAATTTTTTCAACTTTTTCATCATTACCTCATTCTTAAGAAATTTTAGCTTTTACGAAAGGCATCGGGTCAACCGTTTTCCCCTGAAACAAAACTTCATAATGAAGATGCGGACCGGTTGAACGCCCGGTGTTGCCCACTTCGCCCAAAGCCTCGTTGACGTCTACATACTGGCCTTTTTTCACATATATCTTATGCATATGTCCATATTTGGTAACGAAACCGTTTCCGTGGTCAACAACGACCAGATTGCCGTAGCCGCCGGCATATTCGGCACGGGTCACTTTTCCTTTGGCCTGAACCTTAATTTTGTTTCCGGTACGGCTGGCCAAATCCACGCCCTTGTGACGCGCCTGCTTTTTGTTGAACGGATCCGCACGGCCGCCGTAAGGAGGAGTTACCCAGTAACTCCATACCGGTTTGCCGAGCGGAACATACTGCGCGACTTCGCGATAATATTCAAAGTCGCTGACGTCATTAAAAATCTGGGAAATTTTCCGGCTGATGTTCTTGTCGTTGACCTTGGCCTTCGGTTCCGGCACGAACAAACCGCCCTTGGCGTTTTTACGGTTGGCCTGAGGATTGAAATACAGCCCGTTTTTCTTCAGGGGAACGTTAATGTCCCTGAAAGCGCTTTTGATTTTACCCACCTCGCGCGACGAAATCTGAGCAACACGTTCCAACACTTCCATTTCGGCTTCTTTCAGCTCGTCTATCGTGTCTTCAAGAGCGTTAATCTGTTTTTTCAGTTCATCCCGCTCGGACGCGGCAATGTCGCGCTGCAAAACAGCCTCGCTCAACGTGATCTTTTCTTCAAGCTTTTCATTGGAAGCCCATTCGCGCTCGGCCGTAATCTGTTTGATTTTATCTTCAACGGCAGTCGCCTGACGCTTATATTTTTCAATATCCTGCCTGGGGCCTTTGTTACCCAGCGAAGACAGCATATTAGAGATGTTTTTCTGCAAAGACAGGAAATCGCCCATCAGATCGACGTAAGCGTCGCGGGTGGACTCCAGCTCGCGGTCCTTGACGGAAATAATCACGCCGGACTTGTTGTAAATATGATAAGAATAAAAGCTCCAGACACCAATAAACAGCAGAATTCCCATAAAGATAATCTGCGCCTTGGAAGATATGGTCAAAACCTTGGCCCGGTTCTGACTTCTGAATATAATCTCCTTGTCCGAAAAGAACGTCTTCTTTTCGCGGAACTGCGGACTATATTCGTTTTTCTTGTTTTTTCCGGCTTTTTTACCCATAAATAAAACCTACAAAATTGAACCAAACTGCGTCTGTTCAGACACACGGTTTCGTATATATACCAAAAAAAATTTTAAAATACAGCTTTTTTTACAAACTTATCAACTCTCTATAATTAATTCCTTGTTTTTTTAGAGCTTTTGATAATTAATACAATACATCTATAACACAAGTAAAAGGTTTTTTAAAATGAAAAATGATAAAAAAAGCATAAAATACAGAATCTTAGAATTTTTTGCCACCTGGTTTTACAGCGGAAAGTCAGGAAAAGCGCCGGGCACCTGCGGTTCTCTTGCCACGCTGCCCTTTGTGTATTTTATTGCTTATTTTTACGGAATAATCGGCGTCATCGTTTTTGCCGTCATCGTTTCTTTGGCCGGAATTCCGATTGCGGACGCCTATGCCAAGGCTATCAACAAAAAAGATCCCGGCGAAATTGTAATCGACGAAACGGCAGGCCAGAGCATTGCGCTGATTCTGGCCGGAACCAACCTTTATTTATATGCGGCAGGATTTGTGCTGTTTCGGATTTTTGACATTACCAAACCGGCGCTGATCGGCTGGGCAGATAAAAAAATCGGCGGCGGACTGGGAATTATGACAGATGACATTCTGGCCGGCATTGTCAGCCTGATTTGCATTGCGGGCTTTCTAATCGGCGCTTCAAACGGCGACTGGGCCGCATTTACTCTTTATCTTCAGAATCTAAGATAATAAACTCGTCGTGTCCGATCAGGTTCAAAACCACGCGGGCACGCTCGTCCAAAAGGTCAAGATCCAAGCTGGAAGAGGAAAGAAGCCTGACTTTCTCTTCCAGCTTTTGTTTTTGGAGACTGTAGGAATCGGCTATTTTCTGAGCCTCGGCAATTTCGCTCTTCAAATAAAGGAGCTTCAGCAGACCGCGATCGCCGCTGATGCCGTGAAACAAAAAATATAAAGACAGCAGGGTGCAAAAAATGAGAATGCCGGAATTTTTCACCTTATTCTGCAGTTCAATAAACAGTCCCATCTTATAACCCCTGTATTCTACCTTAAAATTGATTTGCGACTCTTATTCTGAGAGCCGTTACTTTATAAATTTGAGCATAGTTTAGTTAAGAATTGGTTACGGCACGGCGAATCCCGCTTAATCGGCGACGCAATTGTTTCCGCGCCACTTCCAGCCGCTGACAATGCCGTTTTTAATCAGAAACGCGGTCTGGCAGTATTCTTCAACCTGGTAACCGAAAGTTTCTCCAAACGGGCCGTAATTGTAATCATTTAAGAACGGACCGTAAACAACGTCTTCACTGGGCTCAAAACCCTGATTGTACATATAAAACTCCGACGGAACGTAGACGTCATCGGCTTTGGTATAGGCATATATTTCATCGCCGTTGTCCTTGATTATCTTGGCACTGGGACGTCCCCAGCTCTTGACCAACGTCTGCGCGCTCTGACCGACCATGGCGTTCAGTTTGGCGTCATATTTTGCCGGCGTTGCGCAGGCAAACAGAAAAATCAGCACCAGCATGTACAAGAAAATATTTTTAACCATTGTTTTTCTCCCCGATTGTTTATTCCCTCTCTGAGATATGTCCATAAAAAAGGACAAATTCAAGAAAAAGCGAACTTATTATCTAGGAATAAAAGCCCTTAAATATTCCTTACATTTTGTTGTTGAAACAAGAGGTGTTCTTGGCACATATATCACTTGACAATATTTTTTTAAATTATCAAATTTTCCTTTCCAATCATCTCCCATAACCAAAACATCAGCTTTATATTTTTGAATATCATCAGGTTTTTGTTCCCACGTATTTTCAGGAAAAACCTCATCAACATATTTAATCGCTTCTAAAATTGTTTTACGTTCATTATAAGAATAATACGACTGTTTATGTTTAAGCGCATTAAATTCGTCCGATGATAATCCGACCAACAAGTAGTCTCCCATAGCTTTTGCTCTTTGCAATAAATTTATATGTCCGTAATGCAATAAATCGAATGTACCATATGTAATTATTTTTTTCATATCATAAATCCTTTTTATTTTTTTACATTTAAAACAAAAAATGCATATTGCTTAGACATTAAGTCAAGCGATATGCAATTATTGATATTTATATATATTTGTTTTCTACTTAATGGGGGGGGGTAAGGTACTCTGAAACTTTAGTTTCACCTAAATTTGAAACAACTAAGGCCGGATGGCGACTATTATCTTTTGCAACATCTACTCGCCGAGTTTCCCCAGACAAAACACAAATAAAGTCACAACCGGCATTATCAGCCAGTTTTTTATCCGTATACAGACGATCTCCGACAACAACAACTTTGTCTGCACCATATTGTTGAATATAACGGTTGATTAATGCCGCTGACGGTTTGCCCAGAATGATATTCGGTTCAAAACCGTTGGTGGTTTTCATTAAACTTATTATACTTCCAATATCAGGGATCGGACCTTGTTCATTCGGACAAAAAACATCATTGTGCGTGGCAATATATTCTACGTTTTTATTATTCAGCAGAACAGCCATGTTTTTTAATTTTTCATATGTTAGTTCTGTATCATAAGTCAGAATGACGGCTTCGTTTTTGTCTAAGTCAAACTCAAACGAAATATTCGGAAGATTGGCTGCCATAAAATTCCTTACCTTGTCATTGGCCACCAAATAAACCGATTTATATCCCTTAGCCTTTATATGATCTGCCAAAGGATAAAGCGGCGTTGCAATTTGTTCGCTTTGAGCAGTGATGCCGGCAGAGGCAAGTTTTTTGACATAATCTTCCGGCGTACGCGACGTATTATTTGTAAGAAAATAGAAATCAACCGATCTTTATATTTTTTTACGAAATCAATCGCCGGTTTAATGGGCGTACTACCAACAAACAATGTGCCGTCCAAATCACAAACATATGCCTTTTTAGACGCGGCATCAAAATCTGAAAACAATTTATCTGCAAGCAGCAAATCATCATTATTATCGACTTCCACCCATTTTTTATGTTTTATGTCAAAAGGAAATACGTCTACTCTTTTGAACAATTCCGGAAAAGCAACTTCAGTCCACTGTTTCAAATCTTTTTTTATCTCAATGAAATCACAAACAATATCATAAAGCTGTTTTACCGCTTCCGCACTATATTTATACAAATCAACAGACACGCCGGCAGCATCTTCCGGCATAATGGTTTTGGCAATGTTGACAATATTGCCTCTTGCGGCGTCAAGAACAATTTTCATAGATTCTTCAATGTAGGTTCCGATTTCCGTGGCAATAGCATTATCAATCGATGAACGGGCAAACTCATTCATCAGTTTTTCATCATACAGGCAATCGGCATTATTTATAAACAGCGTTCCGAAATTGAAAGAATTTTTTTCATAAAGAGTTTTCAATGCCAAATACAGCGAATACATATTATTAGTGGTTTTATAGTTAATGCTTTCCACAACATTAACCTGCGGATAATGCCGAACCAAAAATTCTGCAATTTTATCAGACATATATCCCGTTACAACCGTAATATTTTCCTCTTTGATACCGGAGCTCAAATATCCCTTGATTTGATAATCTATAATTTCGCGCCCGTTTACCCGAACCAGCGATTTTGGCATTGCATCGGTTATGGGCAACAGCCGGCTCCCTACTCCTGCGGCAAGAATGACAGCATAATTATCCATTGTGTTTCTCCTCTAAAATATAATCTACAACCCTTTCCGCGGCATGACCGTCTTCATAAGCGCAGAATGTTTCTTTAAATTTTTGGTATTGTTCTCCATATTTTCGTTCATAATTTTTTAAATTCGCTATATGAAGAATTAATTCCCCCGTCTTTTTGGCAATTGGTCCCGGAACAAAATTTTCATAATCAAAATAAAACTTAAATTCGTTTCGATAGTCTTCCAAATCATAAGCAAAGAGAATCTGCGGTTTTTGCGTAATGGCAAAATCAAAAATTGACGAAGAATAATCGGTTATCAAAACATCACAGGCCAAATACAGTTCTGAAATATTCGGATAATCTCTTACATCGTAAGTAAAGCCGTCATCATCTATATTGATTTTATTTCCCCGTTCATCTACCCAATCATGTTTACCAACATGCGAACGCAGCAAAATGCAATATTCATTGCCTATTTCCCTTTTTAATTTATTCAAGTCCAGCGGCATTGGCATTTTCCAATCGTAACGGCGCCATGTCGGGCAATAAAACAAGACTTTTTTATCATCTGGTATTCCCAACTTTTTTCTTACCTGATTGCGAATATGATTATCAGAATCCTGCAATAGAATGTCATTACGCGGCAATCCCATATTTTTTATAGATGCGGAAGGAACAAGCAGAGCCTCTTCATATATCTTTCCATGCTCCAACGAACTATTGCAAAAAACATCAATATTATGAAACGGTTTAACGTAATTTCTAAATTCAGGAGTATCTTCTCTGGATAAATAAATTTTTTTTAACGGAGTTCCGTGCCAAGTCATAATCCAAATCTGTCCCTGACGTTTTGAGGCCGGCAAATCCATCGGCGAAACGACATATTTGGCTCTCATTAAAACCTGTTCATATCGTTGGGTGCCAAGGATTAAAACTTCATCGGCCATATCAATGGAACGCATTTCTTTTGACACAAAGAAAAATTTAAAATCAGGACGACGACGGCGTAATTCTTCAGCAACCGGACGAATACTATCACCATTGCCATTTTTGCTGAAAGTGTCGTAGAAAATCACCCAATTTTTTTTCAGAGGAATAAATCTCATGAAAAATAACCGCAATGCTTCACGCGCTTTTTGGCGCCATTTTTTTACAGGAATCCAAAAGGTTAAAAATTTAAGCAATTTTTTCATTTTTTTATTCTCATTACTGTTATGCCAAAAAACTTTATTACAAATTTGTGTTCTTTTTTTATTATTGAAAAAAGCGGAAGACCAAAAACATACATTTTATATACCTGGGGGGGGGTATTCCAAATATAGTTCTTTTTTACGGGCGTCAGAATATCGTCTTTGTATTTCATTGAGATAGAAATTCTTTTTATATTCCGGTAAATCTAAATTTTGAACAACGTATATTTCATTTAATTCCCAATTGAGGCGTTTTTTATCTATATCTACCGGAGAATGACAATCACTGTTTGCTCTAACAACATATTGCGCTAAAATTTTTTGTATATATCCAACTTTATATTTATTAAAAAGAGGATATAACATTGCCGCATTTTGCCCCGATTTCTGCTCATCATAAATATGTCTGCTCGGATTTAGCGCCAGGAACATAGAACTTCGAGCCAAACCAAATGTCGGCATCGGGCACTCCTCTCCCCAAAGTATTTCATTTTCGAGAGGATCAAATTGTTTGTTATGCTTTATTCCTTTAATTTCTAATCTTTTCCCGGTTATTTCATCTATATGTTCGACTAAAGGAAAAACTATTCCACAGTCCGGATTTTTTTCCATAAAATCAACTAGCTCTTCAAAAAAAGTGGGGAACATTATGTCATCAGAATCAAACCATGACAAATAATCTCCTTTAAAAATTTTCAAACCCTGGTTGATAGATGATGCGATACCTCCGTTTTCTTTTTTTATATATTTGAAAGTCCAGCCTTTGTCTTCAAATCGTTTTTGGTACGATAAGATGATCTCTTCTGTTTTATCTGTGGAACCGTCATTGACGAAAATGTATTCCACATTGCAGTATGTTTGAGACAACAGCCCATTAATGTACGGCAACAAATGAGTTTCGCCATTGTAACAAGGAGTAATCAAACTTATTAAGGGTGGCTTTTTTGTCATGTTATTTTCCTTTTAAATACTTAACGATTGGGATAATTCTAAATGCTTCGGCATAAGGAACATTATTGGCAAGCATTCCTCGATATTTGTTCAGCCCCTCTATACGTTCGGGATATTTTATCCATACATTTTGGGACTCATACAACTCTATGATGCCTGTTTTTTTTCTGGCAACTTTTGATATATCCTCAAAATAGTTCGGTTCGCTCAAAGGCGCCCAAACTTCATAGAAAACTACTTTTGCCGTTGTTTTATATCCGTTCCTTTTTAAAATACGTTTGAACAGATTGTTGGTAATATATTGATGTTCCGGATGATTGTCTTTCGGATGCGGCAAGAAAAAACAATCATACTGTTTGGTATCCAGTACCGTGCAATAATCTGTAAAATATTTCTCAATCTGATCATTCATTGGCGGCACACCGAATGTTTTATATATCCAGCGATTTTTTATGCCGATGGCATCCATAACCTGACTAAATTCTTTTATGCGTAAATCTGCCCTGTCTTCAGCACTGATGGTTGGGGTTTTAACTCCTGCCGAAGCCATACAGATACAGTCAAACTTATTTGGATATTTGAGCATTAAACCGCCGGCGGCCAAAGTTTCGTCATCAGGATGAGGTGCCACCATCAGACAGCGTTCGACTTCATCCATAGTAAAATCCCTTATTTTGGGATAATATTTATTCCTTAGCTGGCGCCGGATTTTCTTGAAAGGAATTAAATTTATCAGCAGCTTGTTCATTTTAATATTTCTCCTTTAAGCTGACGGGCATAATAACGGTTGAACAGGAATAATCCCGCGAATTTGGCACAACGTTTTCTGATACGATAAGAAAACGGCATTTTGTTAATGGCCTGAGAAATCTTTTCAACGACAGAAGCAAAGAAGGGATGTCGATAAATATGTCCTGTGTATGTCTCTGTTCGTATACCGTTATAGCGGCGTTTATATTCTAAATTTCCACCAAGAAGATAAAATTTTTTCTTTCTTTGCAAAATTAAATCGCTGATAATATAATGTAACAATACATTGCCTAAACTGTATTTTTCATATTGAGGATTGTAACTAAAATTTTCAAAGAAGACATTATCTTCCGTTGTACATATAAAGCCTATTGCCAGTACAAGATCCTGACACTTCATTAAATATCCCTCGGTTATTCCGGCTGAAGACAAATATTCAAGAGGTGCTTTTCCCCATACATATCCATGAGAGATATATTTCCAATTCAAATATTGGTTGACAATTTCCTCTTTTATCTCTGCGGCTGGAAGTTTGACTATTTCATATTCGCCAATATTTTCACGAATTTTTTTAGGATACCATTTGGTATTGTAACGTGTCTTTGTATGCAGAGCCGCATCAAACTCTTCAATACTATCCGGCAGATCTATATGCCAGTGCGGTTTGGCCTCTACTCCGGATAATTCTGTATAAGTATGCAGAACCCAAATATCTTCCAATTTGGGATAACGCTTAAAAAGAAAGCTGACAAACTCTTGCCAATATTTTTTTTCAAGCCGGCGCAGATACATACCGACACGGGCTTTGTCTCCGTCTATATGTACCGGAATATAGAACTCGCCGTTTTCAAACTCCAACTTAAACAATTCAAAATCAGGAGTTGCCCCCCCCCCGTCTTGATTATTTAAAGTTGAGTCAAATAAAATATCAAAACGATTGTGGATGACGTTGGGCTCAACGTTTTGTTTTAGTTTTTGCACTTTTTCATAAGTAATTTCTGTAATTTGCATTATTTGCGCCTATCAACAAAACTCTTTATCATCTCTAGACCAGTAAACATCTTTTTTGCATATTTTAGCGGGATTACCAGCTATAACCGTATTATTTTCCGTAAAAGATTTTGTAACAACAGCTCCTTTATCAATAATGCATCCGTCTGCTATTTTTACGCTTTTCAAAATAAAGCTATTCCAACCACACCATACATGGTTGCCTATGCATATATCTTCGGGTTTGTTAATTATTTCTCTGTTTTTATTGTAAATTGGATGCCCATCAGAATTATATATCTGCGTATTGAATGAAAACATACAGTTCTTTCCAATACTTATATTTCGCCCAATATGAATATTTTGAATATCCGTACTAAAAAAACTGGTTCCAGCTCCGACATCCAATTTGTTTCTATTTTTCATGAAAACAGAAAGACTTTTATCTACTGTAATATCGTGTTCTAAATTAATCTGGCTGCAGCTTCCGTTTATCTCCAGACACACGCTGCCGCAATATTTATTTCCTTTACCAATGGCAATAAAATTATCATCTCCTGTAATTTTGATCTTTGCTTTCTTTTTAAAATTACAATCAGGACCAATTTTTATACAGTTATTTTTTCCCTTAATAATTATTTTCAATTTTCTTACTTTTTTATATTTGCTCTCAATATAAAGCTCATTGTCTGAACACATTCTGCATTGAAAGTTTTTAAAGAAAACCAACAAAAAATCATTCGTCTTTTTTTTCAGATAATTGCACAAGCGATAACATTGTTTATAAATGTAATATCGCCGACCATTATAAAAATTTGGTATCAAAAGTTTTCCATTAATAGGGGTATATCCCTGAAAGTGAATTAACGGCAGTTTGATTTGTTCGTTATTTTTATTGGAGAACCCGTAAGGTATATTTTTATTAAAAACAATTTTTTTATATCCGTTCTCACCCTGTTTAAGCTGTCCAACATTGAAAATACTTTTATCAATATAATATTTTTCTTTGTTTACGTTAAAAATATGAAAAAAGTTAAAAAAACTATTTTGCTTACTCCATAAATAAAGTTGATTCATATCACACACTCCGCCATGACCCCATCGACGGGTATAATACAAAAATTTCCGATTAAGCTTTTCTAACCAATACGGCTTTGTATAGCTCTCAATGAAAAAGTTTAAGAGTGTTTTTAAACTGTCTTTTGTAAAATAAGCTAACGGCGGGCCGGCATCGCAAATTT
>ERZ779866.2267-NODE-2267-length-17635-cov-15.364505_pt1 | contig 17635 bp, 17 predicted proteins | sample MGYA00511248_ERZ779866 | MGnify/ENA primary metagenome ERZ779866 (study PRJEB29588, sample SAMEA2155758) | human gut metagenome | biome: human gut; feature: human-associated habitat; material: faeces | place: Denmark | collected 2008/2010 ... | reverse complement strand
GGGCCGGGAGCCGGTGCTCAGCGAGCTCTCCGAGGCCTCCGGCCTGACGCCGGAGGAGATCGCCCAGGTGGAGATCGCCACGGACACGCCGGAGTCCCTCCAGCGGGAGACCGCCGATGGCCTCACCCTGGAGGGCATGCTGGGCACGGAGGCCCCGGAGGAGGGCATGGTGGAGCGGATCGCCCTGCGGGAGTCCATCGATCAGCTGCCGGAGAAGGAGCGGATGACCATTCTCCTCCGCTACTTCAAGGGGCTGACCCAGGAGCAGACCGCCCGGATCCTGGGGGTGTCCCAGGTGCAGGTATCCCGGCTGGAGCGCCGGGGCCTGAAACGGCTGCGGGACGCTCTCTCGCTTTGAAGGAGTCCTCTCCCTGGAACTCCGTCATGGTGTTCCAGTACCGCTTGGGCATGTGGGTCATGCGGCAGCGGGGGTTCTCCCGCTCCCGGATGGCGATGGTGTCGTAGAACCGCTTCCACAGCAGGCGATAGCGGGCCTCCGCCTCATCCGGCGGCGCCATCTGGAAGTGCTCCAGGGGCCGGACGGCAGAGCGGCCCTCGGCGTAGAACAGGGCCTCCTGGTGGGTACGGTCGTAGAGGAAGAACCGTTCGTTCCGGTAGCGGTCGCAGAAGTGACGGCGCAGCAGGGGCAGGACCCGGTTTTTCGGCTCGATCTCCCCACCCAGAACGCCCCCCAGGTCGGAGAAGCGGACGAAGCCCTTGTACTGGTGGACCTCACCGTTCAGGTGGCGCACCGCCCGCAGAATGGGGTACAGCGTCTCGTCGGACAGGTCCCGGAGGAACCGGGGCCCCTCCTCCAGCAGCTTCACCACCAGCCGGTACAGGTGCATCTCCCGCTCCGGCAGGCAGGTGAGAAAACCACGGCGCAGCAGGTCCGCCGCCTCCGGAGACAGCTTGACCACCTTCCGGTACACCCGGGCGGCGTGGTCCCGGTCCGTCAGGACGGTCCGCACAGGGAACAACGTGAATGGAATGTCCTCACCGCAGCTGATGGCGGTGAGGACTTCTTTTTGGGCGTAGCTCTCAAAGATGCAGGTGAGGAATCCCTCAAAGCTGCCGTCGTATTCATAAATCATCTCGGTCATGGGGAACCTCCCTCACACAGGGGCAAACAGGGACATCTGCTCCAGCTCCGGTTGGGGCAGGGAGGGCCGCTCCGCCGCGATCAGATTCCGCAGCAGGCTGTCCGGCGTGAACCGCAGGCCGTCCGCCATGCGGCCGGAGGCGGTGAGAAAATACTGGGCCCGCTTCATCACCACCCCCAGCTTGGGCAGGTCCTCGATCCGCAGCTTCCGGGCCCGGCGGGACACCAGAATGCGCTTGGCGGAGACCACGCCCACGCCGGGGATCCGCAGCAGGGCCTCGTAGTCCGCCCGGTTCACCTCCACCGGGAAGAAGTCCAGGTGCCGGAGGGCCCAGCTGCACTTGGGGTCCACCTGGGGGTTGAAGTCCGGATGGCTTGCATCCAGCAGCTCCTCCGCCCGGAAGCCGTAAAACCGCAGCAGCCAGTCCGCCTGATACAGCCGGTGCTCCCGCAGCAGGGGCGGCTTCGTGTCCTTCGCGGGGAGCAGGGCATGTTCCACCACCGGCACGTAGGCGGAATAGAACACCCGTTTGAGCCGGTAGCGGTCGTACAGCCCCTGGGTCAGCCGCAGGATGTGAAAGTCCGTGTCCGCCGTGGCGCCCACGATCAGCTGGGTGCTCTGCCCGGCAGCGGGCGCTGCCTGCTGCGTCTGCTGGTTGAAGCTGGTCTGTGTCTGCTGCAGGGCGCGGGCGTAGGTATCCCGTGCCTGGGTGAGGAAGGCCCGCTCCTGGGCGCTGGCGTTGCCCAGTTTGGCCAGCAGCTGGTTCAGCCAGGACAGGATGCGCTGGCCCAGGCTCCGGTTCTGCTGCGTCAGCTCCCGGATGCTCTGCTCGTCCGTCAGCAGATACCGCTCCACGTAGTTGGCCACGATTTCCTGGTCGATGGCCTTCTGGCTGGGCAGGCGTGCCCCTCTTCTGGCGTACAGCTCCGCCTTCTCCCGGCGCAGCTGCTCCAGGTTGCCGCCGGTCTGCTGGATGCGGTTCAGCACCAGCTCGGAGAGGTCGGCGTAGGCGTCCGCAGTCTCCACGCTGTGGGTCAGCTCGTGGCTGACGATTTGCGCCACCGGGTTTCGGCTCCGGCTGTTGACGTAGATGGTGTCCTCGTCCAGATCATAGTAGCCATTGGCCGCGCCGGACGGGTCTCCGGCCTCTCTGGTTCTCCCGTCGTAGAAGCGGATGTTCCGGCCAAGGATGTCGGAGAGGCGCTGGACGGTCTGGATGTTCTCCTCCCGTGCCCCTGCCTGGATGCCGCTGCGCTCCAGATCGGTGCTGGCCCGCTCCAGGCGCTGCTGCACCTCCAGCTGCTCCGCCGTGGGCAGCATCCCCGGCTCGGTGGTGGTGTCCACCGCCGCGTCTGTCTGCACCTCCGCCGCCTGCTGGTTCTGGTTCTCCAGGTCTTCGGCGGTGGGCAGCACGACGCCTTCCGTCTGCTGCACGCCGGTGTCGCTCCCGGTCTCCACATCGGTCTCCGTGCTGGTGGAGAAGTTGTTGATGGCCTGCTTCACCGCCTCCCGCCGCTGCCTCTGGTTCATGCTGTCGGTCAGGTTCAGCCCCGCCTGGGCGGTGAGGGTGTTGACCGCGTTGACGTTCTCCAGGATGCTCCGGGCGGTTCCGTTCCGCACGCTGCCGCGCTCGTCCAGCTCCTGGCGTGCCCGCTGCAGCAGCTCCGCGCCCTGCTGCTCGGCGTCGATGGCGCGGATGTTAGCCCGGTACAGGCTCCCCAGCTGGTAGGTGCCGGGCGTCTTTCCCTGTTCCATCTGCTGCTGCAGTCGCACAGCCTCCTGGTAGCTCCGGGTGGACGGGTCACTGGCCAGGCCCTCCTGGATGATGGCCTGCAGGTCTCCCTCCTCCAGGTTCATGCGGTTCAGCGCCCGCCCGGTGTTGTAGGTGGATACGGCGTTTCCCACGCTGGCACCGCCAGACATGACGCCGCCGGAGATAGCGCCGCCCAGGAAGTCCAGGCCCATCTGTGCCGCCTGGTCTGCCACGGCCTTTCCCATGGCCTCCTCCCTCGTCATGCCCTGCTCCATGTAGGCGTCGATGGAGGTCTGCCACTCGCTCTTGTCCTTTGCGATCAGGATGTCCGCGAACAGGTTGATGGTGTCGCTGGCCACCTCCTCGCTGCCCTCGGTGAAGGCGTTGCCCAGGATGTACTTCAGCGCGCCCTTCTCCCAGTCCGCGTTGAACAGCCTATCCAGGCTCACTTTCTCGGTGATGATTTCCGCCGCACCCGCGATGGTGCCCAGGGCAAACGCCTGGTCATCGGAGAGGCCCCGGTCTTTGGCGTCGATGGTGGTATCCGCCGCCGCGCCGGTGCCCATGATGGCCAGCGCCACCGCCTGGTTCCCGCCGGACACCGCCGTGTTGAAGAGGAAGTCCGCCATGCTCATGCCGGTGTTGTAGGCGAAGCTGCCCACACCGCCCCACTTGTCCTCCACGATGCCGGTCACTTCATCCCGGATGGCGCTGTTCATGTAGCTGAACTTGTTATACCCGGCGTTCTGGTCGATTTCCCTGTCCTCCAGGTAGTCCGCCGCCTGTCCCAGGTAGCTCAAACCCTTCAAGGGGGACGTGATGACACTGAACACAGAGGAGGCCACGGGGCTTTCCCTGGCATACTCCGCCCATGCCTGCTCGTCCGCCTGGCGCTGCCGGTAGTTCAGGTCTCCCGTCAGGTAGTCGATGTAGCCGTAGGCGGTGCTGTGCTCGGTATCGCCCCGCGCGGTGTCCTGGGCGTACAGGTAGTTGAAGATGGCGATTTCCTCGTCGGTCATCTGCTTCCGCTCGCTGTTGTCCAGGCCCAGGAAGGAGGCGTTGGTCTGGATGTCGTTCACCATCTGATGGCCCATGGCCTCCTCGTTGCGGTTGATGATGTCGTAGTTGATGTCGTCGAAGCCGGTCTCGGTGTACATACCAGACCAGGCGTTGAACTCCGGCTCCTGGCCGTTGGCGGTGCTCCGGTACTGGCTCAACTCCGCGAAGTCCTCCGCCTGGGTCAGATCGGCATAGCGGAAATACTGCGACCACTCCAGCTCCTCCTGCAGCAGCGTCTTGGTGGCCTCCAGGTCTTCCACCTGGGCGTCCAGGGATTTGATTTTCTCGTCCGCCCCTTCCTCCAGGCCGATGCCCCGGTAGCGGTTGGCGTTGCTCTTCTGCCGGTTCAGGTTGTTCCTCTGGCTGGTCAGCTCCTGGATGGCCGCATCGGTCGCGGCGATGTCCTGCTGGATGGCGTCCTGGCTTCGGATGGTGCTCCTCCAGGCGCTGTACTGCTCCTGCTGGCCGCCCACGTACTGGTTGTACGCCTCCGCCGCCTGGTTGTAGCTGTTCAGCAGCGGCTCGTACTCGCTGTACAAGGTGTTGAAGGTCTCCGCCGCCGCGCTGTACTCCTGGTTCGCCCGCTCGTAGTTGGCGGAAGCCCGCTCGAACAGGCTCCCCCAGGTTGGGTCTTGGTTCTGCAGGAAGGTCTCGTAGATGCTCTGCGCCTGCTGGCCGTAGAACTGGGCGCTCTTCTCCAGCTCCGTCATGGCGCTGTATGCGCCCTCCAGCTCGGTCTTCTTGGCGTTCATGGCGCTCTGCGCCGTCCGGGCCGCGCTCTCCAGGCGCTGGCTCTCCGCGCCGAAGTCCGGCATGGAGTAGAAGCCCCCCGCCGTCGTCCGCCGCTGGGTGGTGGTGGCCGTCCGGCTGCCGCCGCTGTCCCGGTTGAAGCGGTTCTGGAAAAGGCTCAAAGCGGAGGGGGTGGTGCTCACCCCGCTCCGCTGCGTGTCCGTCAGCCCCCGGAAGCTCTGCGGAAGCTGCACGCCGGTGGCCCGCTCCACCGTCTCGCCGCTCCTGGCCCGGTCTATGGCCTGGCTCAATACGCTCCCGCCGCCCGTCCGGCTGCTGGTCTGTGTGGTTTTGGTGCTGCTGGTTCCCTGGGTTCCGGTGGGCCGTCCCGCCTTCTGCAGGCCGGTGCTGCCACCGGTCTGTCCCGTGGCCCGGTTCCGGTTGGCGTCGATGGCGTCGCTCAATCTGCTCATGGTCTCTCCTCCTTACGGCGTGGGCAGGAAGGGGGCCTGCGTCAGCCCGCCCGCCGTGCTCCGGTCATTCCTGTAGTTGTTGGCATTGTATCCCGGCATCCAGCGCACGCTCAAATTCCCGTTGCTGTCGGTGTATGCCTCCACCTTACCCTGCTCCACCAGCTGCTCCACCGTCTGGTAGCTGATGGGGCCGATGCCCAGCTGCAGCACGGAGTTGGTGTTCAGATCACTCAAACTGTACCCGCTGTCCTCGCCGGAGCTGCCGCTGTCTCCGCCGCTGCTTCCGCCGCCGGAACCGGCATAGGTGTATCCGGCTGCCCGCAGGGTGTCCTCTCCGTATGCGGCCACCAGTGCGTTCCAGTCTGCCTCGCTGGTCACGCGGCCCTGGTTGGCATTGGCTCGCTGCATGGCTGCGCTGGCCGCGCTCGTCCCGGTGCTTCCTCCGGTGCTGCTGGAACCGCTGCCGCTGCTCCCGCCGGAACTCCCGCCGCCGGAAGAGCTTCTGCTGGTGCTCCCGCTGGCCGTCCGGTTGAAGCTGGCCAGGTTCTGCGCGCTGGGGGTGATGCCCAGGGCCTCCAGGCCGGAGAAGTCGCCGTACTCCGCCGCCAGCAGCGCCAGGGTGTACTGCCGCTCGAAGTCCGCCGGGTTGTTGCTGGTGTCGATGCCCATGTCCTGCAAGAAGGAGTAGTCCCCGAACTCCGCCGCCCGCAGGGCATTGTCGATGTCCTCCTGCCGCTCCCTGGTCTGGCTGTCGATTTCATCCAGCAGCTGCCCATAGTTGAACTCCCGGTCGGTGTTGAACTGCTGCAGCTCGTTCAGGTACTTCGTGTAGTCCAGCTGCTCCAGGCCCTGGGCGGTCTGCAACTGGTCTTTGGTCATGTTGTACTCGTCCAGCCAGGCGTTGTAGTCGAAGGCCCGGTCGGTGTTGTACTGGTTCAGCTCATTGAGGTACTTGTCGTAGTCGCTCTGCTCTGCTCCCTGTACCACGCCCAGGTCACTGAGCTGCATATTGTAGTCGTTCAGGTACTGGTTGTATGCCAGCTGGTACAGCTCCGGGATTTTATCCGTCATCTGCGCGGCGTAGTAGTTGCCCGCCTGGGCCGCCGCCGTGGTGGCGTAGGAGGAGGGGATACCCCCGCTGGCTGCTGCCGCCTGGCCCAGGGTGTCCGCCGTGGCCCGCTGCCCCTCCCGCGTGTACTGCTTTCGGTAGTTCTGGTACAGCGGGTCGGTGGCCGGGTCATAGCTGAAGTCCTCCCGGTTCAGGATGCCCTGAATCAGATCTTGGATTGTGTCGTCGTATCGGTTGTTGTAAACCGGCGCCGCCTCCCCGTAGTCGTAGCTCCCGTAATTCTTCTGCTGCTCCCACAGGTCTGCAATATCTCCGGCATACTGGTTTTCATAGGTGGGTGCCCGCCCTCCGTCGAAGCTGGAGGGGGAAAGCCGGTCAAGGTAAAAGCTCCCGCCGTTGTCTCCGCCGGTGTAGTTTCCGTAGCTGCTGCGGATGCCCTCCGCTCCCAGGTTGGCCAGTGCCCGCGCCTCGTCTGTTGTTGCCGCGTGGTAGTCCTGCTTGTACTTCAGCAGGCTCATTCCCGCGTCCGGGTTCCGCTGGGCCAGGCTCAAATCCGCCGGGGAAAACTCTCCCATCAGGCCGCTGTCCTGGGCGGCCTTCTGGAATTGGTCATAGGTAAAAGTCGGCATAGCTCTGCTCCTTTCTCACTGTCTGCCCGGCGTGCTCTTCAGCTCGCTGCCGGAATAGCTCTCCCGTACCAGGGAGTAAAGACGCCAGCCCCCGGTTCCCCGGAAGCGGATGCGGAAGTGGTCGCTGCGCCGGGGAATGATAGGCAGGTAAAAGCTCCGCTTCACCGTGGCCGTCAGGGTGCTCACCGCTCGCCACGTCCCGTCGCTGTCGAACTCCATCTCCACCGTTACGGACGCCCCGGCGTCCAGCTCCATGCGCACCTGCAGCTTGCTGGTGCCCTTCTTGTTTGGGTCATCTTCCACGAAGTCCCCGAACTCCGCCAGGCTCTCCACCGCGCCCTCCGGCGTGGCGTCCTCCGGCACCGTCCTGGTGTTCCCGTTCAGCCACAGCTTCCCGGTGGCGTCCAGGAAGTACAGCTCCGTGTTCCAGCCGAAGCCCACCGCCTCCAGGGCGTCCTCCTTGTGCCACTGGTTGAACCGTGTGTCGTAGACGAAGAGTGTCCAGCCCCCCTCCACGTCCTCCATGGACACGTAATACTTCACGCCGTCACTGCCCGCCACGGCGTTCCGGTATCGCTCCGTCCCGAAGGGGGCCGCGATGCTCTGCGGGATGCCGCCGGAATAGGCCACGATACCCACCCGGCTCAAATAGAACAGCACCTCCCCCGCGATGGCCAGGCTCATGTGGCTGCCTGCCTCCACCCCCAGGGAGGCGCTGCCCATCACCTGGTAGTTGCTGGGCTTGTCCCCGTAGACCTTGTAGATGTTCTCCTCTTTGAACATACAGGGGTATCCCAGGTAGCTGCAGCAGCCGGTAAAGTCTCCGGCGCTGCCCACATCCACCGCAAAGCTGTCCGTGGAAAGCCCGTCGAACACGTTCCAGTTGAACGGGTCTCCCAGTTTGGAGGCGTACACCGTGTCCCCCTTGCAGCCCCACAGGCGGTTTTCATTCTCACAGATGAAGTCCAGCTCCGGCATCTCCCGTGCAATGGTCAGCGTCTCCGTGTCCCCGCCGGAATTGATGGTGAAGCTGTTCTCATAGAAGCGCAGGTTGTCCCCGTCGATTTCCCGGATGATGATGGTCTGGTTGTTGCTCTCGTGGATGGTGCAGCCGGAGATGGCCACAGCGTCCCCCACCTGGAAGATGTCCGCCCAGTTGGCCCCCGCTGCGTAGATGGTGTTGGCCTCTGCGGTCTCCCCGGCGTAGGTTCCGTCCTGGATTTTTGCGCTCCCGCTCCAGGATGCCTCCATGTCCCCAAACTCCCCGGTCAAGCGGTTGTACCACTTCTTGTCCGGCAGGATGATGATATAGGCCCCGATACTGGTGAACTGCTTCCGGCTGTCCGCCACGTCGCCTTTCTTCTCGCCGTCCGCGTAGAAGCCGGTGCCGTCCACCCAGTACATCCCGTCCTTGGCATAGAAGCCGTTTGGCTTCGTCAGGGTCTCCACGATATACCTGGGCAGCCTGGGGGACAGCAGGGGGTACAGGTCGCTGGTCAGGTTCTTCATGTCCCACAGCTCCCCGTCCTGGGCGTACAGGTTGTGGTTGTAGCCCTTGAACTCCGTTTGCTTCGCCTTCTTGATGCCGTCGGAGTACAGCATCTGCGGCAGGCCCACACTCATGCCCCGCCGCCTCCCTCCGGCTCCTCGAACTCCAGGAAGCCCTCCAGGACGTCCAGCTGTGCCGGTGTGATGCGCTCCGGCATAGGAACCCGCAGGGGCTTGAAGTCCTCCTGGGCTTCCACCATGCCCAGCTCCGTGCGCCGCTCGGCGTACTCCTTGGCTTTCTCCTTCTCCCGGAACGGGAAGGTGCCCCGCTCGGTGAAGATGATGTTTCCCTTCTTGTCCAGCTTGGCGTATTCCTTCGCCAGCTTCATCTCCTCCTTTGCGAAGAAGTCCACCTGTGGCTGCAGCTTCCGCTTCAGCATCACCAGGGCGTGGGCGGTCTTGTAGTCCCACTCCTTCTCCATCATGGCCACCACCGCCGCGTAGGCGTCCACGCACTGTTTCAGATACATGATGTTCCGCTCCTTTCCTCACCCCGCCGGGGTGTATGGGTCTCCGTTGATGTACACGTCTCCGTCGAGATATACCGTGCTCCCGCTGATGGTGACGATGTTCCCGTCCATGGTCAGCCGAGTGCTTGCCTCGATGTACACATTTTCGCCCGCCTCGATACTGATACCGCCCGCCGCCTGCAGCTTCATAGCAAAGGCCACGCCCGCCACGCTCTCGGTGTAGACGAACATCCGGTATCGGTTCTCATACTGGGTGCCCGCGCCCTGGTCGTCCAGGCGGATGCCGCCCGCCAGGTATCTGGTGGACAGGTAGTAAAACTCGATTTCTCCGCCGGAATCCCCGTTGTAGTCCAGTGTAGAGCGGAAGACGGAACCCTCAATGACGCAGCCGTAGATGTCGATGGCGGAGATGGTGCCCGTCTGGATGTTGTCCCCGTTGATGATGGTGGTGCCGCTGCCTTCCAGATCGGAAAACGTCACCATGCCGCTGAACTGAATCGTCCGGCTGGACATAACGATGCCGTCCATCAGCAGTCGGATGGTGCTGCTGTATTCCCCGTTGCTGACCGAAAGGGTGATGCTGTTGACCGTCTGCGTTAGGGAGGATATGTTCCCCTCCGCATCGGAGATGCGGCTTGTCAGGCTCTGTGCCGTCAGCTGCAGGCTGGCCACATCGCCCTCCACGCTCTCCAGCTGGATGTAGACCGGCTCTGTGATGATGTTGGCGATGCTGTCGAACTCCGCGTCGTTGAAATTCTCCCGGCCCAGGTTGGCCATGGAGTAGCGCAGCTGCTCCAGCAGCATATACAGGTAGTTTGTGATGACGCCGAACTTTTCGTCGGTGCTTTGTTCCTCCGTCAGCTGGGGGAACGACGTGTCCGTGGTCAGGATGTTGCTGGGCATCCGCGCCCCTCCTCTCCGGTTTTAGATCGGCGGGGGAGGGGAGGCCCCACCCCCGCCGCGCCGGTCAGTCTTTCACCACCGGCTCCATACCCACGGCTTTGAACTTCCGGTCGAACGCGCCGCCCCGATACTCCAGCACCAGGTTGCGCACCATATCGTGGGACAGGTCGATGACATCGTTGTTCCCGGTCTTGTCGCTGCCGTCGCCGCCCAGGATGCCCGCATCCATCAGCTGCTCGATGATGTCCCGGAACCCGTTTTCGTTGGGGATGTCGTTCAGTCTCTTGTAGCGTACCATGTCTTCGTCCTCCTTCAGCTCTTCCAGCCTCTCCGCCACGTCTCGGCGGAAGTCGTCCATGTTGTAGTCCATGCCCAGGCCCCGCCACAGGTGGTCAGGGTCTGCATGGTTGCTTGCGATGCCCAGTGCGTGCCCCTCCGCGTGGCTCACGATGTCCTGCATGGGGTTCAGCCCGTGGAATTTGCACAGCTGTGCGAACAGCTCCACCGCCTGCTCCGTGGTCTTCCGCACGAAGCTGCGGGCCGTTGTCAGGTCTGCGCAGGTGAAGCTGGCCCCGCCGGTGTACTTGATGTTCCCCGGCTCGCACATCTCCACGCCGATGTGGGTGTTGTTCCCGCTGGCCCCGCAGTGCCAGGCCCGCATGGCTTTCCCCGCCGTCTCCAGGCAGGGCAGGGTGATGATGGCCTCGTCCTCCCCGATGAAGCCGTGGACGCAGGCCCGGTCATAGCTCGCGCTGTTCCAATTTTTTACGAACACGCGGGGGTTCGGCTGGGCGCACCCTACGCTATGGAGCATCAGGCCCTTCACCGTGATGGTGCGCCCGCTCTGGTAGCACGGGTTCTTGGTCATATACTCCGTCACGATGGCCATGGCTCACACCTCCGCCGCCGGTTCCGCTTCCTCCGGCTCCGCCTCGGTCTTTCCCGCGTTCACGATGTCCGCCATGTCGCACAGGCCGTCAATCAGATCGGACAGGGCCTGGGTGTCCACCGGGTAGTTGATATACTCCGCGCTGGTCTTCACCATGGCCATAACCCATTCCTTCCGCGTGGCCCCGTCTGCGAACTTCTGCTCTGCCTGTTCCATCAGGTCAACCACCAGGCCCAGCAGCGCCTGCCAGTTTTTCTCCTGGGTGGCCTGCTGCACGTACTGCACCAGCTTGATAGCCAGAGGGATGCACGTTGCAAGCCCCGTCAGGATGGCCACGATAAGGGAAATAATCTGCTCGCTCATGTTCCGTTCCTCCTTACTCCACGATGGCCCAGTCGTCTGCCAAGATGTCGCTCTGACTGGCCAGCCACATCTGGAAGCTGCCGTCCACGCATTTCATCTGCAGGTAGGGCCGCACCTTAAACAGGCTCCCCTCCGGGATGCCTACTGCCTTTGCCGTGTTCTCGTTGCAGGGGATGCCCTCCGGGTAGCCGGTTCGGTAGACCACCCACATCCCCTTGCCATTCCAGCCCAGCCGGGTGATTTTCGCGCCCTTCTTGGCCGCCTCGATGGCCAGGCCGAAGGTCAGGTTGTCCGTGCGCCGGTATGCCTCCTCGAAGACATCCTTGGGAGACCAGCTCATGTACCCGTCCGGGTAGCGGACGGCGTAGCCCTCCTCCGCCTTCGCTCCCTCCGGGACAGGCCAAGTTGTGGGCTGCACCGTCTTCCCGTCCACCCGGTATGCAGGCTCTGCCTCAATGATTTTCGTGCCGATGAACTTCTCCATGGTCTGCTCCTTTCCGTCACAGGTCTTTCACTGTGTCCTCGTCCGCCGTCTTGTCCTTCTCCTCCAGGCCCACCGCGCCGAAGTCCTTCCGCTTCTCCAGCAGTGCCTTCAGCGCGTAGACCAGGACGATGCCGATGATTTCCGCCACGGCGGTCTGGCTCAAACTTTCGGCTATCTCCTCCCGCCCCAGGTATGCCAGCAGGTAGCTGCACCACACCCAGGCGATGCCGTTGGCCAGGCACACCCACACCACCCGCTTCATGGTGGTTTTCCGGCGTGCTGCCTTCTGCCCGGCCAGGCGCTTCCCTGGGGTGCTCATGTGGCCTTCTCCAGATCTTCAATGCGGTGGTTGGCCACCTTCACTTTCTCGGTCAGCAGGTTCTCCGCGCCCTCCAGTTTCGCCTCGATGACCTCCATCTGCTGCTCCAACTTATAGGTGCGCTCCACCAGCTGGTTGTGCTTGTTCACCTTGTCCTCCAGGGCCTCCAGTCGGTAGGCGATAAGGGCCGTGCTTTTCCGGTTGGCCAGGTAAGCTCCCGCCAGCGTTCCAGCCAGGGACAGCGCGGCCACGATGACCGTCTCCATTTACGCCGTCACCTCCGTCCACTGCCACAGTCCTGCAGTGTCCGGCGGCCATACGCAGGGGGCCATGGTCAGGTTGCACAGGTACAGTTTGCCGTTGTAGCTGTAATACTTCCCCTGTTCCGTGTCCATCCCGTACACGAAGGGGATGGGGTCGTCCTCCGTCCCCGCGTGGGTCTCGTCGATGGGCCGGTAGATGGCCAGCATCCCCTCGCTGTCCGGCCTCTGGTGGGCCTGGGGCGTCACCGCCTGCACCACCCGGTACAGCTGCCCGTCCAGGTTCAGCACCGTGTTGGCCGCCAGCTCCTGACCGGCTGCCAGCACCTCGTCCCAGCTTTTGAACAGGTCAGGCATCTCCAGCGCCTGCTCGTCCGGGATGTCCGTGGCCGCCTGGACGTACAGCTTCACCGCCGTCTGCATCTGCCCGGACAGCTTGGCGTCTGCCTCCGCCCTGGCCGTGGCCTCCTGCAGCGCCGTCCCGGCGTCCGTCTCCTGTACCAGCACCGTCTCGCACTCCGGCATTTCGTCCCGGCCCATAAGGTGGTACGGGGTTCCCGCTACCGCCACGCCCTGGGCCTCCGCCTCCGGGCACAGCAGGTAAAAGCCGTCCGGGTGCAAGCGGATGTAATTCACCTGCTCCGTCAGGGCCAGCAGCGCCCCGTCCTTCCTGATTTCATACATGGTTGTCCCTCCAGTCTCCGCTCTCGTAGAGCTTCCGATAATACTTGTCCATCCGCCGCAGCACCTTCCAACTGTTCCCGCGCCTCATGTGGCCGCGCCAGCTCTCAAAGGATGTGCGCACGTCCTCTCGCGTCATGGTTCCCTCGTCCACCCACCGGCGGAACTTCTTCAGCTTCTCCCGCATCTTCCGGGCGCTCTTGCGCTGTATCTTCCGTACCACCTTCCCGGTGTCCGTTACCAGAAACTTGGTCTTCAGGAACCGCGCCTCTCCCAGCTTCACGATGCGGGTCTTCTTCCGGTTCACCCGGATGCCCAGCTCCTGGCACTTGGCCACCACCGCCTCCATGCACACCTGCAGGTACGCCGCGTCCTCGTGGATTAAATACCCGTCGTCCATGTACCGGCCCGCGCCCCGGATGTGTAGCTGCTCCTTGATGAAGTGGTCAAGGCTGTTTGGCAGCATCAGGGCGTCAATCTGGCTCACCTGGCTCCCCAGGCCGAAGCCCACCGGCCCGAAGTCCTCCATCAGGCCGTTGGCCACGGCCCGCACGCGCCCGTCCGTGATGCGCCGCTCATTCTCCCGGTAGATTGGCCCATGGGGCGCGCTGTTGAAGTAGTCCGAGAAGTCATAGACCAGGATGCCGCCCTTCAGCCCGTGCTTGCGCACATGGCGCTGCAGGTGGCAATTCATCCTGTCCATGGCAAAGTCGATGCCCTTGTCCTTCAGGCTTGCCGCGTTGTCGTAGATGAAGGCCGCCGAGAACACCGGCACCAGCACGTTGTCGCACAGGCACCGCTGCACCACCCGCTCCGAGATGTGGACGCTTCGGATGTGCCGCAGCTTCCCGCGCTCCATCAGATCGAACTCGTGGAAGCCCTTGGTCTTCCACTTTCCCTCCATCAGCGCCTTCCGGGTCTTGGCTGTGTTGCTGATGATGTCGCCTAAATACCGCTGCGTGGAACCCTTCCAGCCCACGCCCTTGCAGCAGAGCTTCCCGGCCTTGTAGAGGTTCTGGAAGCTGAACACCTCCTCGAAGGTTCCGCACGCCCTGCTGCGCTCCTCCCGCCGCCGCTGGCGCTCTGCCAGCCTCCGGCGGTATCTCGCCTCATGTCTCTCTTCGCTTGTCATTGGTCTCCTTCCGCCCCGTTAGGGGCACCCACCGTACAGAATTGTTGTCGGGTGTGCGTTCTATCTGCGTGGCGGCTCCAGCCATGACAGGGCAGCCGTCAGCGGCTATGCCGCCTACGGATGCCTCGTACCCCTTGAGGGTAAACGGGGGCGCTGCACATACCCCCGCCATGCAAGCAGCGTCCGGCTGGCCGCATCGGCGGATTGTTTTGGCCTGTTGGCCGGGAATAAGCTCTCCTTCTGCAAAGGTATGGATTTCGCCGCCGCGCGGTTACTTTGTCGCACCGCCCGCTCTCGCGGGTCTTGCAGAATCCGAAGGCCACGCCATTCGAGTTGCTGGCGTTGTTGGCGTTGGCGTTGCCGTTGCTGTTGACATTACAGAAGTTGGTGGAGTTGCTGGAATTAGGAGAACGCTCCCACCAGTTGTTCGCGCTGCCGGAAATGCAACAATACAGAGCTTAACCCATGGTTTTTTATCGCTCCGGGAGGTCTTTGTACCTCTGCCGGTCATTCTTCTTCACTGCCGCTATCAGCTTGGCCTCCTCGTTGATAAGGTTGCCCCACTTCTCCATGGCCCGATGTATCCATGCGCAATTTTCCGGGTTCTGGAGGATGGCGTCGTACAGCAGCTGCAGCTTCGGGTTCAGGTTCTGCAGGGCGATATTGGCCCGCAGCAGCTCGTCCCGGCGCAGCTGCGCCTCGTGCTGGTTGGTCGGCCAGATGTTGTTGGCAGCCCGCACATGGTCGTGCACCTCGCTGGCCAGCTCCATGATGCGTGAGGTCAGGAAAAAGCTGTACCGCTTCGGCGCTTTGATGCAGCAGGCGAAGGTGTGGGCCTCCAGCTGCCGCGCCGTCTCGATAAACTGCATGGCGCTGGTGCCCCGCTTGGATTTGTAGACCGACATGGTTCCTCCCGTCCGGCCCCGGCCCGCCCCGCACAGGGGGCGGCCCAGGGCCTTCTCGTTCTTCTCCCGCGCCGCACAGGGCGCGGGTGTTTGGTGGATGTTGGATTAAAAGCAGAAGCCGAAGGCCACGCCAAACGAGTTGCTGGCGTTGCTGGCGAGGGCGGAGCCGTCGCTGGCGACACGACAGAAGTAGGTGGAGTTGCTGGAACGAGGAGAACGCTCCCACCAGATGTACGCGCTGCCGGACAGATTCTTCACCTTGCTGTTTCCCGCCTTGTAGTAGTCGTACTGCTTGCCCTCTCCGGCGAAGGAGTAGGTGGTGCTGCCGAAGATTTCAATTTCCGACAGCAGGAACAGCTTGTCGTTGGTGGTCTGGATGCTGCTGCTCTGGTTGCCCGCGCTGCTCTTCTTCTGCACGTCCCGGATTGCCGCCTTCACCTCGGCGGGCATCAGGTTCAAAATGGCGGGCAGGTGAGTGGTGCGCATGGCACTGTTCTGCCAGCCGCCGCTGTTGGTGTTGCTGGAGTTCATCTGCTTCGTTTCGTCGTAGCAGTCGTGCATCTGGAAGGTCAGCGGTGCCGTTCCGCCGCTGGCATAGGTGTCGTGGTTCTTGCCGATGATGTCGATGCGGTACGCCTTGCCGTTGATGGTCATGTTCTTGTAGTTGCCCACCACCCAGCTGTCCGGCACGTCCCCGCTCTGGCAGGCCGCGATGATTTCAGACCACTCGTTATCCGCGAAGTTGTCTTTCAGCAGGCTCACCGTCACGCTGCACTGCTTGCTGGCCGGGGCGGTATAGTTGGTGTCCGCCGCCACGCTGATGGTGATATTGGCGCTGCCGTTGGCAAGGCCCGTCACCGTCACCTGGTTCCCGCTCACGCTCACGCTTGCAATCGTGGGGGCGCTGCTCTGCGCGCTGATGGCCCCGGTGCCGGAGCGCGTCACCGTGATGACCTTGCTGGTGGCGCTGGTGTCCAGGGTCATGCTGGTAGGGGAGATGGAAAGGCTCCCCGCCGCCTTCTGGATGCTCCAGGCCACCGTCTTGGCCGTGGTGGTTCCGTCCGTCCACTGGTAATTGGACGTGGGGGTGAACGTGGCGTTATAGCTGCCCGCGTTGGTTCCGCTGGTGGTTCCCCCCATGGTCATCTTGGAGCTGTCGTACCCGTTCCAGCTGGGGGACTGGGCGCTGCCGTTGTAGGTCAGGCTGCCGCTCTGCGTGGGCGTGGACAGGCTGGCCCGCCCGATGCTCCAGCTCACGCTCTTGTCATCGGTGGTGCCGTCCGCCCACTCCGTGCCCACCTTGTCCTTCAGGGAGAAGATGGCCTGGTAGGTGCCCGCGTCCGTGGCCGCGCTGGTGCCGCCGATGGTCATTTCCGCGCTGTCGTAGCCCGTCCACTGGGGGGACTGCTGCCCGCCGGTATAGACCAGGGGGGAACTCTGTCTCGGTACGGCGAAGCTGGCCTTCTGTACCGTGATGGCCTGGCTCGCCTGGGCGCTCACGCCTCCCTCGGTGTACACGATGGTCACACTCTGCGTCCCCTCTGCCAGCGCGCCGGTGGGGGAGTATGTCCATCCCGTGGCCAGCAGCGTGGCCCCGTTGGAATAGGTTGCCGTAACTTCCATGCCAGCCGGGTCGAAGGTCTGGCCGGGCCGGTAATTTACCTTGTTGGGTGCCTTGGTGATGTCGATGGCCACCAGCTTGATGCCTCCGCCAGCTCCGCCGCCCACCATGTTGAATGTCCTGCTCATGCTTCCGTAGCCTCCAGTCTGATGATTTTAACCGTGATGTCCCCCGCCGGGGCATCTCCGGCGCAGGTGAAGGTCATCTGCCCGCCCACCGTCACGTCCTGGCCGTGGATGACCGCCTCCGCCCAGGCGGTAAAGCTCGCATCCGCCGGGTTGGTGATGAAGGCGTACCCGCTCGTCACGAACCGCTCGTCGTTCACCGTCTGGCTCTTCTCGCTCCATCCGCTGGCCAGCAGCGTCACCGTGAACACGTCCCCCGGCTTTGCCGCCCCCACCTGGGCAGCAGTGACAGCGTGGGGGTTGTTCTTGTTTCCGGTGTGTGCGGTCAGATCTGAAGCGTTTGCCTTGGCGTTGAACTGGGTGGAATGGGCATCGCTGGCCTGGTTGTGGGCGCTCACCGCGCTTGCCGCCGTGCCCGCCGGGTCTGCCCCCACCTCCTGGGCCGTAGGTGTCCAGGTATCGGGTCGCGCCCCGGCCTGCTCCGCCGTCAGCTTGCCGCAGTCCGCGTTGGCCAGGGCGCAGGCCTCCTTCAAATAGGCAAAGGCGGTGATGATCTCCTGCGGCTGGCGCTGGCCGCCGATCTTGAAGTTTTCCAGGCTCCGCTGGGTCTGGGCGCCCCAGTGATGCTCCGCCGGGACAGCAATCTCGCCCATGGTGTCGTGTTCGATGCGGGTATTCATGACTCGTTCCCCCATTGTTCGTTGAGATGTTCTTCATTATACCGTCAAGTCTGTCCCGGCGCAAGTGGCACAGCAATTGACACCTTTTGAGAAATCCGATACAATTATCTTAACAAAATCCAAACATGCCACGGTCTGCACCGTGTCAAAGGAGGACCGTCATGAATCTGAAAACCGCGAAAACCGTCCTGATGATCCTGGGAGTGCTGCTGGCAGCGTCTTTGCTGGGCGGGATCCTCACCAAGAAGGAATTATTCTACTGGCTGGACGCTTTGATCGCCCTGTGCACCATCGTATTCCACGTGGTCTTCTGGCGCTGCCCCAAGTGCCGCAAATGGATGGGAGGCCGGGAGGACCAGTGTCCCTTCTGCGGCACCAAGCTCAAGTGAGCGTCCCAAAACGTTCCCCGTATACAAACACACGCCCCTGCCGAAAGCGGC
>ERZ779866.2266-NODE-2266-length-17647-cov-3.961971_pt1 | contig 17647 bp, 16 predicted proteins | sample MGYA00511248_ERZ779866 | MGnify/ENA primary metagenome ERZ779866 (study PRJEB29588, sample SAMEA2155758) | human gut metagenome | biome: human gut; feature: human-associated habitat; material: faeces | place: Denmark | collected 2008/2010 ... | reverse complement strand
TTGAATTGGAAGGCATGGACGGCAGCTCCGACAACAACGCCTTTAGCGTGAGCGCCGAGTACGGCTGGCACTTAAAGCTCGGTCAAACGGGCTTTGTGGAACCGCAGGCTGAAGTGACCTACGGCTATATCCAGGGCGACAAGTTCCATACGAGTAACGGTGTGGAAATCGATCAGGACGATTTTGAATCCTTGATCGGTCGCGTGGGTGTGAGAAGCGGTTTCTATCTGCCCAACAACAAGGGGGTGATTTACGCTCGCGTATCCGGTTTACATGATTTCAAGGGTGACTTTGATTACACGGCAACTCTCATGTCTGATCGCACGCTGTTTGATCATGTGAGTGAAGATCTTGGAGATACGTGGGTTGAATTTGGTGTCGGCGCTAACTTCAACTGGACCGATACGACTTACTGCTACGTTGATTTGGAACGTACCAACGGCGGTGACGTGAAAGAAAACTGGCGCTGGAACGTCGGTCTTCGTCACGTCTTCTAATCTAAGTTTAATTTAACAATCTTTCACCTTTTAGCGTGCCGAGAATTCTTTGAATTCTCGGCATTTTTTGCATAATAAAGAATAGATTGTCGTGTTAAAATGCCTAGATTCGGAATAAAGGGAAAGGCAGTTTTTCTAGCCGGTTTTCCCATTGGTCCGAATGTGTGTTTTTATTGTTAACCAATTCGACTGATGCAAAATATTCGCAATTTTTCCATTATTGCTCACATTGACCATGGTAAATCCACTCTCGCAGACCGTTTGATTCAACGCTGCGGAGGATTGTCTGACCGGGAAATGGAGTCTCAGGTGCTCGACTCCATGGATCTTGAAAAAGAGCGCGGCATTACGATTAAAGCCCAAACGGCCGCACTGAAATATAAAGCTCAGGACGGTCAAATCTATGAACTTAACCTCATTGATACCCCGGGGCATGTGGACTTTTCCTATGAAGTTTCCCGCTCATTGAGCGCCTGCGAAGGGGCTCTTTTGGTGGTTGACGCCACGCAAGGTGTGGAAGCTCAGACTGTTGCCAACTGCTACACCGCTATTGATCTTGGCGTTGAAGTGATCCCTGTTTTAAACAAGATGGATCTTAATTCGGCCAATCCCGATGAGGCTAAAGAAGAAATCGAAGATGTTATCGGCATTGATGCAACCGACGCCATTCCCTGTTCGGCTAAGACCGGTATGGGTGTTGATGACATTCTCGAGCGCATTGTGCGCGATGTGCCGCCGCCCAAAGGCAGTGAAGAGGAGCCCTTGCAGGCTTTGATTATCGACAGTTGGTTTGACAACTATGTCGGCGTCGTGATGCTCGTGCGTGTTGTCAACGGCACGATTAAGCCCAAGGATAAGATCTATTTGATGGCAACCGGTGCGACTCACTTAGTTGAACAGGTCGGTAAATTCACGCCGAAATCCACGCAGTGCGAAAAACTCACTGCCGGTGAAGTGGGCTTTGTCATTGCAGGTGTTAAGGAACTGCGTGACGCGAAGGTGGGTGACACGATTACGCTTGCCAATAAGATGGCTGCCGCTCCCTTGCCCGGTTTCAAACAGGTAAAACCTCAGGTGTTTGCGGGTCTCTATCCGGTTGAATCGAATCAGTACGAAGCGCTTCGTGACGCATTGACGAAGCTGCAGTTAAACGATGCGGCTCTTCAGTTTGAGCCTGAAGTTTCTCAAGCTTTGGGCTTTGGGTTCCGCGCGGGCTTTCTGGGCCTTTTGCACATGGATATCGTGCAGGAGCGCCTTGAACGTGAATTCAACATGGATCTCATTACCACGGCACCTTCTGTGGTGTACGAGGTTTTGAAGACTGACGGTGAAGTTATTCAGGTGGAAAATCCGTCGAAGCTCCCCACGCCCGATAAGATCGCCGAAATTCGTGAACCGATTGATACGGTGACGATTTTTGTGCCGAGCGACTATGTGGGTGCGGTGATGAAGCTTTGCAATGAAAAGCGCGGCGTGCAAACCAATCTCGCCTATCACGGCCGTCAGGTGCATCTCACATACGATCTGCCGCTTGCGGAAATCGTGCTTGACTTCTTTGACCGTCTGAAGTCGCTCACGCGCGGTTACGCTTCCATGGACTATGAGTTCAAGGAATATCGCGCAGCCGATGTGGTGAAGGTGGATATGCTCATTAACGGTGATCGTGTTGATGCGCTTTCAACCATTATCCACCGTTCCAATTCCGTATCCCGCGGTCGTGAGATTGTCACGCGTCTGCGCTCGCTCATTCCTCGTCAGATGTATGACGTCGCCATTCAGGCGGCAATCGGCGCAAATATTATTGCTCGTGAAAACGTTAAGGCGCTCAGAAAGAATGTGTTGGCCAAGTGTTATGGCGGTGACATCACCCGTAAGAGAAAACTCTTGGAAAAACAAAAAGCCGGTAAGAAGCGCATGAAGCAAGTAGGAACGGTGGAAATTCCGCAGGAAGCCTTCCTTGCCATTTTGCAGGTCGATGAAAAGTAATCGGGGGTTGTCATGAACTTTTCTTTAGTGTTGTTGCTTTTGACGGTGGGTACCGGTGTTATCTGGGCCCTGGACCGTTTCCTCTGGCGCCCCAAACGTTTGGCTCGTGCAAAGCAAGAGGCCGACCGTTTCTCTGAACTCAATCGCGAGGCGATTGACCAGGGACAGATGAGCGTGATCGGAGAAGCACAGAGTATTTTCAACAAACTCAGTTCTCAGCCGAAGTGGATCGAATACACAGGCGGATTCTTCCCTGTGATTCTTTTTGTCTTCCTGCTTCGCTCTTTTGTCGTGGAACCCTTCCGTATTCCGTCGGGCTCCATGCTGCCGACGCTTCACGCCGGTGACTTCATCCTGGTCAATAAGTACGAGTACGGTCTGCGTTTCCCGGTCTTTAACTTCGGCATCACCGAAGGCTCTGCTCCCAAGCGCGGCGACATTGTGGTGTTCAAGTATCCGCTCGACAAAAATATTGATTTCATCAAACGCGTGATCGGCGTGCCGGGTGACGAAATCCGCTATATCAATAAGCAGCTGTACGTAAACGGCAAGCGTATTGAAGCAACGCCTGACGGCAATTTCTTCGATAAAGAAACCTACACGGACTTAAAACAGTTCAACGAAAACTTGGAAGGTGTCGTTCATAAGATCGTTGAAAACGACAAGGTGCCTTCCATGGCCCGCCCGGTTCAGGGGCATAACGGTTTGAACCAATGCATTTACAACATGGGTGATGTGGTTTGCCGAGTGCCTGACAGTCACTATTTCATGATGGGCGACAACCGTGACAATTCCGCTGACAGCCGTTTCTGGGGTTTTGTGCCTAAAGAAGACATCGTCGGCCGAGCATTCTATATTTGGCTCAATATCAGTGACATGGGCCGTATCGGTTCCATCCAATAGGGGAAAGAGATGCTGCCCTTGGAAAGTCTTGAAGAAAAAATCGGTTATCGTTTTGAAAACCGTAAACTTTTGCAGCGCGCTGTCACGCACCGCTCTTTCGGTGCTGAGAATAATGAGCGACTCGAATTTCTCGGTGACTCGGTTTTAAACTGCGTGATCGGTCAGGCGCTTTTTCTGCGTGACTCGCACTTCAATGAAGGTTCTCTTTCACGCGTTCGAGCCAATCTGGTCTGCCAGGATGCGTTGGCTGAAATTGCCAATCGATTGGTTTTATCTGATTACCTGCGTTTGGGCGAAGGAGAAATGAAGACGGGCGGCGCCCATCGTCCGTCAATCCAGTCCGACGCCATGGAGGCGATTTTCGGCGCCATTATGACCGAAAGCGGCTTTGATACCGCAAAATCAGTCATCTTAAAACTTTACGAGCCGGTATTGAGCAAACTCACTCCCGAGCGCATGGGCAAAGACGCCAAGACGCTTTTACAGGAATTTTTGCAGGCTCATCATTTGGGGCTGCCTGAATACAAAGTTGTGGATATTCGGGGAGCAGCTCACGATCAAACCTTTGATTGTGAGTGTGACATTAAAAAGCTTGAAATCTCCGTCAAAGGCACGGGGAAAAGCCGCCGCTCGGCCGAGCAGGCAGCCGCTAAAGTTGCGTATGAATTAGCTGTACAGCACTTTCATCACAAAAAGAAAGGGGAGCACTGAGATGACAGAATTTCCGGAGAATTTCCGCTGCGGCTACATCGCAGTAGTGGGTCGCCCCAATGTCGGCAAAAGCACGCTGATCAATACCATTATCGGCGAGAAGGTGAGCATTACTTCTAAAAAGCCTCAGACAACTCGCAATCGTGTGCTGGGGGTGGTGACTAATGACCGGGCGCAGTTTGTCTTTGTTGATACCCCGGGATTTCAAACGAAGTACGGCAATGCGCTCATTCGCGGAATGAATCGATCGGTGAGAAGCACTCTTGGCGAAACCGATGCCGTGGTGCTTGTCATTGAAAGCAGCGGCTGGAAAGCGGCCGATGAGAAAGTGCTGGAACTGATCAACCCGGAAGCGAAAAACGTCATTTTGGCGATCAATAAAGTCGATATGATGAAAGACCGCGATGCGCTTTTGCCGCTCATGGCTCAATCGATGCAAAAATTCCCCTTTGCTGCGATCGTTCCGGTGTCGGCTGAAAAAGGCAAACAGGTTTCCGATTTGATGGCTGAGATTGAAAAACTCTTGCCTGAAAATCCGCCTTTCTTTGACCCGGATATTTACACCGACAAGTCTCCGCGCTTCCTTGCGGCTGAAATCATTCGCGAAAAGGCTTTCCGTCTTTTGGGTGATGAATTGCCCTACGGTATTGCCGTGACGATTGATAAATGGAGTGAAGACGATAAGCGCGCCGAAATTATTGCGACTCTTATCGTTGAACGCGAAGCCCACAAGGGAATCGTGATCGGAGCTCAAGGCGAAAAGCTTCGCGAAATTTCCCGCCTGGCTCGTGCCGATATCGGTGAGATGCTGGGTAAAAATGTTTATCTTGAAGTTTGGGTGCGTGTAAGAAAGGGCTGGAATGACGATGCCCGCGCATTGAAAACTTTAGGCTACGAATAAATGCCGCAAGAGATTCAAAAAAGCAAAGAGCGCCGCGTCAATGAAGATGACGCGGCCTTTGTGCTTCAGAGTTGGAATTGGAAAGAAACCAGTCTGCTTGTTGAGTTTCTGACGCTCAATCACGGTAAAGTGATTGCGGTGGCACGCGGCGCCAAACGGGCGGGGAGTCACTTTCGAGGACTGCTGACAGCATTTTCACCGCTCAAAATCAGTTTCTCCGGTCAAAATGAAGTTAAAAATCTCATGAAGGCTCAATGGCTCGGAGGCTACTTTCCGATTGAAGGCGATGCGCTTTTTTCTGCCTTTTATGTCAATGAACTCCTCATCCGTCTTCTGCCTCGCGAAGATGCAATGCCTCAGCTTTTCGCCTCCTATGCCAAAGTGCTCGAGAAATTGGCGGGTTCCGAAGCCGCTCATCAGGCAGCACTGCGTACTTTTGAATTGGAACTCATGGAGATGCTCGGTTACGGGCTGCCCGTGACCGGTGAACCCTGGTATTGGGATGGGGAAGAATTAAAGCCCTGGAACGAGGGTGTAATTGAAAGCGAAAGGCATTTGGTGATCAGCGCCGAAATGATTCGAAAACTCCACGACAGGGATTTTCGTTCAAAAGAGACGCTTAATTTTGCCAAAGTGCTTATGCGAAAAATGATTACTCATTACGCGGGCGACAAGCCTTTAAATACACGTCGCATTTTTGAAGAATTGAAACGCTATTGAGGTCTGAAGTGATACGAGGAATCGGTTGTGATGTAGTTGAGGTCAAGCGCGTGGCAGATGTCATTGCCAAGCACGGTGAGCGCTTTGCCGAAAGACTCCTTACCCCCAATGAAATGCCTCTTTATCTGAAAAGAAAAGCTTTGGGCGAGTCTCATGCTCTGGCTTTTATTGCTTCACGCTGGGCTGTGAAAGAGGCTGTTTCCAAAGCGTTGGGAACAGGCATCTCTGAGGATGTTACCTTTCAGTCTATGGAAGTGATGCACAATGACAAGGGAGCCCCTTTAATGCTTTTTAAGAACTCACTTAAAGAACGGCTGATGAGCGAAGGCCTTTTTGTACACGTTTCGATTACCGATGAAAAAAGTGTGGTTGCTGCATTTGCCGTAGCCGAACAACGACTTTAAAGGAAATAAAACATGGGACCGCTTGTATTGGACATTGAAGGTACGGTTCTCACTGAAGCAGATGTTCGAAGAATTTCAGATCCGCTCGTGGGCATGGTGATTCTTTTTACCCGCAACTATGAAAACCGAGAGCAGCTTACCAAGCTCTGTCACGATATCCACGCGGTTAAGCCCGGTTTATTGATTGCCGTTGATCACGAAGGAGGACGCGTTCAGCGTTTCCGTGAAGGCTTTACACAAATCCCGGCAATGGCAAAGCTTGGCGAGAGCTGGATTGATGAACCGGAAAACACTTTGCTGGCGGCAATGGCATGCGGCTATGTGATGGCTGCAGAGCTTCGTGCCTGCGGGGTGGACTTCACCTTTGCTCCGTGTTTGGACGTGAACTTTAACCGAAGCACCATTATCGGCGAAAGAGCTTTTTCCAATAACCCGAATGTCATCACTCAACTGGCTCTGGCTGTGGTACAAGGCTTGCGTTTGGCCGGTATGAGCAATTGCGGCAAACACTTCCCCGGTCATGGTTGGGTAATTGCCGACAGCCACATGGAACTGCCGGTCGATGATCGTCCGTACGAACGGCTTCTTTTTGCGGATTTAAAACCCTATCGATGGATGGGACAGGCACTTGACTCTGTGATGGCCGCTCATGTGCTGTATCCGAAGATTGACGCCAAGCCTGCCGGTTTTTCTGAGCATTGGCTCAAAAAAGTGCTTCGCGAAGAGCTTCACTTTACCGGTGTGGTTTTCTCTGACGACTTATCGATGAAGGGAGCGGTATCCGAAGGCGGTGTTACGCAAAGAGCGCAGGCTGCGCTTCAGGCGGGCTGCGACATGCTCATTCTTTGCAATGACTTTAAAGCTTCTGATGAACTGCTCGCGACGCTCAAATTTAAAGACTCACCGGAACGCGCTGAACGCATCAAACGTTTAGCCCCTAAAGGTGATGCAGACAATTGGGAAAAACTGACTGCTTCTGCGCTCTATAAGCGCTCGAAAGCGTTAATTCCTTCGGTTTGATGTGTTGCGGAGAAGGTTCAGAAGAAAAAGAAAAATTTTTTTGAATTTTTCTTGCATTCTGAGAAAATCTCTGTAAAATACCAAACCTGTCGCGGGAATAGCTCAGTTGGTAGAGCGCAACCTTGCCAAGGTTGAGGTCGCGAGTTCGAGACTCGTTTCCCGCTCCAAGTTTCAAGAAAAATAGCTCGGTTTTCCGAGCTATTTTCGCATCTGCCCCTTCAAAAATTTCTTAATCAAAGAAAACGTTCCCGCCAACAGGAAACGGCTTTGTCGTAAAACTCCCTGAATGTGTCGGCAGCAATCGCATCAAAACCCAAGTGAACCCAGGCGCAATTGAGTTCGTGCATGAGATTGTCGCTTAAGGGGCGAGCGCCGCCTTGTTTGCTGAGTTTTTCTTGGCGATCATTGAGGACAAGGGGAATGTGCATGTAGCGAGGCACGGACCAGCCAAGAGACTTGTAAATTGCAATCTGGCGCGGTGTGTTGTCGATGAGATCAGCACCCCGCACAATATCGGTTATACCGCTGTCATGATCGTCGACAATGACCGCAAGCTGATAGGCAAAAAGTCCGTCAGCGCGTTTGACGACAAAATCTCCGACTTCTTCTTCAACATTCTGGCTGTACTGTCCGAACCAACGGTCGGTAAAAGCAATGGGGTTGGAATCGGTTCTAAAACGCCAGGAACGTATCGGACCGCAAGCACCGTTGCGGCAGGTACCGGGATAGCGATGAAGCGGAGCTCCCGTTTTCCGATTAGCCTCTTCAATCGAGTGACGGCTGCAGGAGCATCCGTACACTTTTCCGGATTCAATCAGTGTGTTGAGAACGTCGGCATAGCGATCGGAACGCTGACTTTGAAAAATAATAGGACCGTCGCTTACCATTTGCAGGCGCTTGAGAACTTGAAGAATGCCTTCAGTCCATTGGGGTTTGCAGCGGGTCTGATCAACGTCTTCGATGCGAATGAGCCAGGCGCCATTATGAGCCTTGGCATCAATGTAGCTTGCCAAAGCGGCCACAAGGCTGCCGGCATGCAAAAGACCGGTAGGGGAAGGGGCAAATCGCCCGATGTAGTTTTCTGACATAGTGTCAGATTTTAAACCAAAGACAAACCCCGATCATTTCTGACCGGGGTTCATTCGAACTACTCGAAACTCTTAAAGAGTTTCAGCCGCAGATGCGATTAGTACTTGTCGAAGTATTCTTGGATCTTCTTGGGATCGCTGGTCTTCGTCAAAGCCAATTGCAGCAACACACGAGCCTTTTGCGGGTTCAGGTATTGGCCGGCCACGAAACCGTACTTGGCGTCGTTGATTTCAGCATCCTTGGTGGCAGAGCCGGTCGGGACGCGAGAAGAACGAACGACAGCCACGCCGTCCTTAGCAGCCTTTTCGAGGATCGGGAACAAGTTCTTATGGATGTTACCGTTACCGACACCGGCGGTCACGATACCCTTGTAACCGGCCTTCAACAAAGCTTGGAGCGGTTCAGCAGGAACGTTGGAGTAGTTGTAAACGATACCAACCTTCGGCAAAGACGTCAGCTTGGAAACGTCAAACGGGGTTTGCGTGGTGTGGGGTGTAGCCGGCGTGTTGCCGAAATGCACCTTGGAGTTGAACACGTAGCCCATCGTACCGAAGTTGGCACCTTGGAAGGTTTCAACGGCGGTCGTGTTGGTCTTGATCACGTCGCGTGCGCCGATGATCTTGTCGTCCATGGCAACCATGACACCGCGGTTAGCAGCTTCCTTGGAAGCGGCAACGACAACGGCGTTGTACAAGTTCTTTGGGCCGTCAGCGGACAAACCGGTGGAGGGCAGCATAGCGCCGACGAAAACGATCGGCTTCGTGCACTTGGCGGTCAAGTGAACGAAGTAAGACGTTTCTTCCATCGTGTCGGTACCGTGCGTCACAACGAAACCGTCAACCTTGTTGCAGTCTTCATTGATCGTCTTCACGAGCTTGAGCCAAACGTCATCGGTCATGTCTTGAGAACCGATTTGAACGACTTGCTTCGGAATGACGTTTGCCACTTCAGCCAAAGCGGGGACTGCAGCGACCAAGTGGTTCACGGAGACCTTACCGGCGGTATAGGCCGTACCCGTGGCCGATTGGCCGGCGCCGGCGATCGTGCCGCCCGTAGCCAAAACTTCAACGTTCGGCAAAGCCATGGCGGTAGCGCTGGCAGCCACTAAGGCAGTGGCCAACAAAGTATGTTTCAATTGCATATACAACTCCTCAAATATAAAAATAATGCTTCCCATGCGTCTGAACAGACAGCACCAAGCATCGGGAGCACTAGCTCTCAGCTCAATATCATAGGTGAAATTGACTAGATCGGTTCAGATTTTTGACGCGCTTTTGTCATTTCACAAAATTCAGTGACTTTTTGAGAAACGCACGTTTAAGTAATTGATTTTTAAAGATAAAATTAAATTGTAAAAATATACATTCTTAAGTTTATGATTTTTCAAAGGAAAATATCAAAATAAAGTACAAACCCTATATTGATATTTTGATTAAAATCATTAAAATAACGTCTTTCGATAGTGCGCCGGTAGCTCAGTTGGATAGAGTACCTGGCTACGAACCAGGGGGTCGCGGGTTCGAATCCTACCCGGCGCACCAATCATCTTCTCGATGGGATCCTTGCGATCCTTTTTCTTTTTGTGTCTTTCCCATTGTCTATTTAATCCCTTCTATCGGATCCATAGTCTTTTGACTTTTTCGAAGGAAAAAATTATTCAAACTCATTACTATTGCATCAGGAACAAAAGAAGTCCAATTTCAAATTAAGGAGAAGGAAATGGATTTAAAAGGCTCTAAGACCGAAAAGAATTTGATGGAAGCATTTGCCGGCGAATCTCAGGCCCGCAACAAGTACACCTACTACGCCAGCCAAGCCAAGAAAGACGGCTATGTGCAAATCGCTCAAATTTTTGAAGAAACCGCCAAGAACGAACAGGAACACGCCAAGCTTTGGTTCAAGCTCCTGCACGGCGGTGCTGTTCCCACCACGGAAGTGAACCTTAAGGACGCTGCCGACGGCGAAAACTTCGAATGGACCGATATGTATGATCGTATGGCCCGCGAAGCCCGCGAAGAAGGCTTTGAAGAAATCGCTTTCTTGTTTGAAGGCGTTGCCGCTATTGAAAAGGAACACGAAGCCCGCTATCTGAAGCTTCTCGAACGCGTCAAGGGCGGTATGGTCTTCTCTTCTGAAGGCGATACGATTTGGCAATGCTCCAACTGCGGTCACATTGTGATCGGCAAGCAAGCCCCTGAAATCTGCCCGGTGTGCTCTCACGCCAAGGCCTATTTCCAACGCAAGGCTGAAAACTACTAATCTTTCGTAGTTTGCTGATCAAAAAGCCCGTCTGAACTGAGATTCTGACGGGCTTTGCATTTAAAGGCTCAGTTTAGTGACTGCAGCAGCACTTCGGTTCTGACGCATCAAAACCGATATCTTCAATTGCGGCTTTAACTTCCTCAATCGAAGCGCCCATTTCTTCCCAAGTCACTTCGCCTTTTTCAAGACTGACTTCAACGCCTTTGGCACCGGGCAGGGCGCTCACAGCTTCTTTGACCGCTTTCACACAGTTTTGGCAGTGCATGCCGTTTACTTTTAATTTGTTCATTTTTTTCTCCAAAACAAAAATTGCAAGTTACGTAAATACTGTCTAATGATCAACCCTGAAGTTGCTGTATGGTCAAGAGGTAAATTCAATTTTTTAGGTTAAAGCAGAGGTTTTAAGTATCGGCCGGTTGCGCTGTGGGGATTGGCGGTAATGTCTTCAGGTGTTCCGACAGCAACGATCCGTCCGCCAGAGTCTCCTCCGCCCGGCCCCATGTCGACAATGCAGTCGGCATTGGCAATGAAATCCAGGTCGTGTTCAATGACAACTACTGTGGCTCCTAAATCAATCAGGGTTTGGAAAACTTTCATTAAAACCTCAATGTCAAGCGGATGTAGTCCGATGGTGGGTTCATCGAAAACAAAAACGGCATCTTCCTGCGACTTGCCCATTTCAGAGGCGATTTTCAGCCGCTGAGCTTCTCCTCCTGACAAAGCAGGCGTCGCCTCTCCTAAAGTGAGGTAGCCAAGTCCCAAGTCATTAAGTACCTGCAGTTTGTCCCGTACTTTTTTGACGCCTCCCATGATCTCCAAGGCCTGTTTGACTGTGCAGGACATCAATTCAGGCAGAGTGATGCCTTTTGAAGACGAGGGGCCGTTTTTGGGGAAATAGCGAATTTGCTGCGCCTCTTTTGAATAGCGCGAGCCTGCACAATCCGGGCAGGTAATTTCCACGTCAGGCAGAAACTGAATATCCATTGTGATCTGACCGGTGCCGTCGCAGCCCGGACAACGAAGGGCTCCGGTGTTGTATGAAAAATCACCGGCTTTATAGCCTTTTTCCTTAGCCTCTTGTGTTGCACTGAAAATACGCCGCAGTTCATCCAAAACGCCGCTGTAAGTCGCCACAGTTGATCGGATGTTGGTTCCGATTGGAGTCGCGTCAATGACATTGACGCGTTGTATGCCGCAGGCTTCAATACTTTTGATATGTTCGGGCAGAGATGTTTGGTTAATTAGTGCAGTTAAGGCGGGGACCAGGCTTTCTAACACCAGAGTGGTTTTGCCGGAACCCGATACGCCGGTCACCGCAATAAGACGTCCCTTGGGAATATTTAATTCAAGCGGTTTAACGGTATGGATTGAGTCGGTGCTCAAAGATATGGAGCCTTTTTCAAAAAGTTTTGATTTTTCCGCTCGCGCTCGAAGGGCCGGCGCTTTTGCTTCTGAAAGAAAACGCCCGATGAGTGAATCCGAATTTTTAATCGTTTCTTCAACTGTACCGCTTGAAATTACTTTACCGCCGTATTCACCGGCGCCCGGTCCCATTTCAATCAACCAGTCTGCAGCCCGTAAAACTCGCGGATCGTGATCGACCAGAACAACTGAATTTCCGTGATGAGTAAGATCATCGACAACAGACAAAAGACCGTCGACGTTACTCGGATGCAGTCCGATGGAAGGCTCATCCAAAACATACAACACACCCGTTGTTCTGTTTCTTACCGCTCTGGCTAATTGCACTCGCTGACGCTCGCCCGTTGACAGGGTGCTGCTTGCGCGATCCAGTGTCAAATAACCGAGCCCCAATTCCAAAAGCCTTTGGGCCGTATTGAGAAACTGCGCAGTGATGCTTTGCGCCATTTCGCTAAGAATTTGAGGCATTTGGCCGGGAATCGTCTTCACCCACTTCACCAATTCATCCAAAGTCATGCAGCAGGCAGTCGGCAGATCTAGTCCGCAAAGCAAAGTTGAACGCGCTCTTTCGTTTAGTCGGGTGCCGTGGCAGTGCGGGCAGATATCCTGTTTTAAAAACTTCTCAACCCGCTTCATACCCTTTTCATCCTTGACCTTTGCAAGGGCATTTTCTACGGTGTAGACCGCATTGAAATACGTGAAATCAAGTTCGGCAGACTGATTGCTGCTTTTGGCTTTGTAGATGATGTGCTTTTTGATTGCCGGGCCATGAAATACGATGTCGCGTTCCTTGGCGGTGAGTTCCGAAAAAGGCACGTCAGTTCGGACCCCCATGGCTCGGCACACATCCGTCATCAATGACCACATCAGAGAGTTCCAGGGGGCAACCGCTCCCTGATCAATAGAAAGAGACTCATCGGGCACCAAAGTGGATTCGTCAACCGTCTGGACAAGGCCAGTGCCCGAGCAGTGCGGACATGCGCCTTCGCTGTTAAAAGAAAAGCTTTCAGCGCTGGGCGGTGCGAAAGTGACACCGCAAATCGGGCAGGTAATGTTTTTGCCTCTGGCAGTCTCCGCACCGGGAGGCACAAGATGACCGTTAGGACAGACGTGGCTTCCCAGACGTGAATACATCAGCCTCAGACTGTTCAACAATTCAGTGGAAGTGCCGAAAGTGCTGCGTATTCCGGGAACCGCAGGTCTTTGATGCAGGGCAAGAGCCGCAGGGATATTTTCAATGTTGTCGATTTTTGCTTCGGCAGCCTGCGTCATGCGGCGTCGTGTATAGGCTGAAAGCGCTTCAAGATAACGCCTCGACCCTTCGGCATACAGCACGCCCAAAGCCAAAGAGGATTTTCCGGAACCCGATACGCCGGCTATGCCCACTAATTTTCCTAAAGGAATATCGACATCGATATTTTTAAGATTATGGACTCGGGCACCTCTGACTTTTATCACTGCCGGGGTCGCTGAGTTTTTCGTTTCGGGCATGGTCAATCCTCACCACTGAGCTGTTCTCCTAATTGTATGTCAGCCGCTTCGTCATGTTGATTTTTAACATTTTGACCCTATAGCTACTTTAGGGTATAAAGTGGCGGCAACAGTTAAGGAGTTGTTATGTCCAAAGCCAGATTTGAACTTGCGATTACAGGCATGCACTGCGCCGCTTGTTCTTCAAGAATCGAACGTGTTGTCGGGAAACTTCAGGAAGTGGAGAAAATCAGTGTCAGTTTGCCGACCAATCGCGCTCAGGTTATTTTGAAAGACGGCATTTCCAAAGATGAGGGCCTGAAAACCGTTATTGCCCGAATTGAAAAACTGAATTTCGGCGCCAAACTCTCCGAAAGCAAAGATTTGGTCAAAGAGTGGCAAAAGGAAAACGAGCAGTCTCAAGAAGCTTTAAAGAATCAGTTTAAATCGCTGCCGCCGATGGTGCTTTTGGCGCTCTTTCTGCTTTACGTTTCAATGGGGCACATGATCGGACTGCCGTTGCCCTCAGTGGTCAGTCCTGAAAATAATCCGATTCTTTTTGCGCTTTTGCAACTGATTTTGGTTCTGCCCATTATGTATTTGGGGAGACATTTTTACCGTGACGGCTTCAGCAACCTGATTCAGGGCGGTCCGAACATGGACAGTCTTGTGGCTGTCGGCACGGGCGCAGCCTTTGCCTATTCATTATTTTCTACGGTGATGATCATCAGTGGCGACGCCTCTTACGCCATGAATCTTTATTTTGAATCCTGCGGTGTGTTGATTGCGATGATTTCAATCGGTCAGTACATGGAGGCAAAGTCAAAGAGAAAGGCAGGGGACGCGATCGGCTCACTGATGCGTCTTGTGCCTCAAACGGCGAGAAAATATGACGGTGAGAAAACCGAAGTGGTGAGTCTGTCGGCGCTTAACGTCGGTGACCGTGTGCTGGTTCAGCCCGGAGAACGAATTCCCGTTGACGGAAAGGTTTTGGAAGGCGCCAGTGAAGTTGACCAATCGTTATTGACCGGTGAATCCATTCCGGTGGCTGTCAAACTGGACAGCAATGTGATTGCGGGCAGTTTAAACGGCACACATCCGCTTATCGTTGAAATTACGCACTTGGGCAATGACACGACGCTCGCTAATATCATCCGCCTTGTTCGCAGCGCGCAAAGCTCCAAGGCACCGGTGGCGGCGCTTGCCGACCGCGTGAGCTTTTATTTTGTCCCGACCGTGATGGCCTTGTCAGTGCTGACTTTTTGCGCCTGGGCGATTTTCTCTGAAGAGCCGATTTCGCTAGCTGTTAAAGCCATGATCTCTGTTTTGGTCATTGCCTGCCCCTGCGCGATGGGACTGGCTACGCCGACTTCCATCATGGTGGCAACCGCCCGAGGGGCTCAGTTGGGCGTTTTGATCAAAAATGCGGTCGCGCTTGAAATGGCGGGCAAAGTTGACGTGATCGCTTTTGATAAGACGGGCACCCTCACATTGGGGCAGCCTAAAGTGCTTGAAACGGTGACTTTGGGCAATTTCACCAAAGACGAGGTGCTTAGCCTTGCCGCAAGTCTTGAAGCGCGTTCTGAACACCCGATTGCCAAAGCACTGTTGGCGGCAAATACTCGAGAGGTTGTTTCTGTTCAGCCGACGGTATTGCCGGGTTTGGGATTAACCGGCACGGTCGGAGCTAAAAATGTCGCCTTGGGTAACGCGTCGCTGATGATGCAGCAGGGGGTCGATATCGCCGTCGCAAAAGATATTTTGGCACGCATGACCGCTTTAGCCAGAACGCCGCTCTTACTCTCTGTTAACGGCGTATTGGCTGCAGTGATCGGTATTGCCGACACGGTAAGACCGGAATCCAACCGCGTGCTTAAGTCTTTGCGTCAGTTGGGCATTCGCACGCTGATGATCAGCGGTGACAATAAGCATACGGCTCAAAAAATCGCCGATGAATTGGGGATCGACGAGGTCTACGGTGAAGCGCTGCCTCAGGATAAAGCACAGATCATCGAAGAGCTTCAAGCCAAAGGGCTGAAAGTGGCGATGGTGGGGGATGGGTTAAATGATGCTCCGGCGTTAGCCCAGGCTGATGTGGGTTTCGCCGTGGCAGACGGCGTCGATGTGAGTGCTCAGGCGGGAGACGTCATTCTCATGCGCCACGGTCTTGAATCGGTTCTGACGGCTCTTCGCTTATCGAAAGCGGCTTTGCGAAATATCTACGAAAATCTCGGTTGGGCTTTCGGCTACAACATTTTGGGGATTCCCGTGGCGATGGGGCTATTACACGTTCTCTGGGGCGGACCGATGCTCTCTCCCATGATCGGGGGCACGGCGATGGCTCTCTCATCCACCTCGGTTGTGCTCAATGCGCTTCGTTTGCGTTTCTTTAAATGATTAGTGCAGCAAGGGCTCAATAAATCGGTAGAGAAAATAACAGATCACACCGATTGCCAGAGCCCTGAGCAGGAGCATAATGATCGCAAGCATTCGGCCGATGCCTTCTGCAAAAGACATCGGCTCCTTCAAATCCTGTTTTTTCTTGGGATCCTTTTCAATCATTTCTCTTTAGCGATGGGCTTCGGGTGGCGTGCCAACAAATAAGCGAACCGCTCACCACCAAAGCTACCCCTTGCCAGAATGAGGCGGTCAGTTCCGCGCCGATCCAAACCGATGCAAATAGACAAGACAGAACCGGAGTGAAATAGGAGGCAATGGCAAGCACAGTGATATTGCCGTAACTCATTCCATGAGTCCATGAGGCATAAGCGACGCCCATAGCCACACCGCCTAAAATCACACTGAGAACGCCGAAGACGGTGATTTCCGGACTGCCGCCGATACCTATCGCCCAGAAGCAGCCGAAAATCATGATGTCAAACAAAAATACGACAGTGCTCATATTTTCGCCTTTTGACCAGGTTCTGGTCATCGACGAAAAACCTGCCCAGGTCAAAGCCGCCATCAAAGCCAGAAAATAACTTAGCGGATTGATTTGGATGTGTTCAATGAACGCTTCAATATTGACGTGGCCGTTTCCTAAAATCCAGTAGATTCCGCAAAAGCTCAGCACTGCTCCCGGCGCAATCCACCAGCGGGCTTTTTGACCGTTAAAAATAATGGCAAAAATAATTGTGAGCGTAGGCCAAAGATAGTTGACCATACCGACTTCCATGGTTTGAGTGCCGCCGTCAGAAAAGTAGAGCGACAGACAAAAGGTAATGCTTGAGAGGTTTGCGGTGGCCAAGCCGATGGTTTTGTATTGCCAGGGAATGCGGTCGAATTTCGGCAGACCGATCAGAAAAAACAAAGCCGTGGCCGCTACGATATACAAAAGACACTGTCCTTGGGCGATACCGAAGTTCTCAGCGATGGTTCTCACCAAAGAAACGCTGGCACCCCACATAAAGGGGGCGATTAAGCCGATCAAGGTGGCTCCGGCGGTTGATTTTGGGCTCAGCATGTTGACCTCTTAAACTGTCAGCAATACCAAATGAGAAAGGGAAAATCATCTTATTCTCTTCTTTGCTGACAGACAAGGGAAAAATGAGTTTTTTTACTGAGGGGAAACAAAAAATCCCATGCCGTTTAAAACTGCATGGGACGATATTCTGGCGGAAGGGGAGGGATTCGAACCCTCGGTACGGATAACCGTACGCCGCCTTTCCAGGGCGGTACATTCAACCACTCTGCCACCCTTCCGTGGTGATGTGTCGTAGGCTCGAAATTATACTGGGGATTTCGTAAATTTCAAGCCCATGACGAAAAAAGTTTATGCCTTGCAGCGCTCGATGAATTTTTTGAGTTCGCCCGGCGTCTGAACTTCAACAATACGGTCAATTTCTTTGCCGTCTTTGTAGAAGATCATTGTCGGAATGTGACCGATGTTGTAAAGACCTCTGAGCTCTTCACGCAATTCTCCGTCATGATCGCCGACATTGACATGAGTGAAATAAACGTCTGTGAATTCTTCAGAAAACTTTTTATAAAAGGGTGCTGCACGGCGGCAGTCAATGCACCATTCAGCTCCGAAATTCACCATGCACAGGCTGTGAGCCTTGATTGTGTCTTGAACTTGATCGGGAGTAATTTCATAAACCATGGGATTTTCTCCTTAAATAATTTCCTAATAATAAAAGATTTTTACTCAAAATCTTGAGGTCCTTAAAAGCTTTCGTTAAAATAGCGACTTCCCACCGTTCGGAAGGGTGGCAGAGTGGTTGAATGCAGCAGTCTTGAAAACTGCCGACGCGCAAGCGTTC
>ERZ779866.2264-NODE-2264-length-17664-cov-5.132603_pt1 | contig 17664 bp, 13 predicted proteins | sample MGYA00511248_ERZ779866 | MGnify/ENA primary metagenome ERZ779866 (study PRJEB29588, sample SAMEA2155758) | human gut metagenome | biome: human gut; feature: human-associated habitat; material: faeces | place: Denmark | collected 2008/2010 ... | reverse complement strand
CGGAGAATTTGCGATATATTTCGTCCTGGTCACGCTGTCCGCGTACCTCTCCCTGTCTGTTCCCGTCGTCTCGCTTATAAGCCAGAAAGTACGAATGAATAATTGAATAGAATCCTCATTTTGCACCCTTTTTTAGAAAACAAGCAAATATAAGGAGGATTCGTTCCATGAAAAAACACATATCTGTTATTTTGACGGCAGTATTAGCTGCCGTCTGCCTGTCTGCCTGCGGTAAATCCGGAAAAACAGAGGATGCAGGTACTTCTGAGATGTCTGTTGTTGCAACAATTTTCCCACCGTATGATTTTACACGCCAGATTGCCGGCGATGATGCGGATGTCATTATGCTGTTATCCCCCGGAGCGGAAAGCCACTCCTATGAGCCGACGCCGCAGGACATCAAAACCATTCAGTCCTGCGATCTTTTCATCTATACAGGAGGTGAAAGTGATGTGTGGGTGGAGGATATTCTGAGCTCCATGGGAGATCAGATGCCGGAAACCCTGCGTCTGGTTGACTGTGTTCCTACTGTGACGGAAGAGATTGTGGAGGGAATGGAGCACTGGCATGAGGAGCATGAAGACCATGGGGACCTCGAGGATCATGAGGATCACGAAGAAGAAACAGACGAGCATGTCTGGACCTCCCCTCAGAATGCAATTAAAATTGTGAAGAACATCTCATCTAAGCTTTGCGAAATGGATCCGGACAACGCCGGCAGCTATGAAAAGAACAGCGCCGGTTATATAGAACAGCCGGAAATGCTGGACGCGTCCTTCCGGGAAGTGGTGGGACAGGCAGAGCGCAGGACGATTTTATTCGGGGACCGTTTTCCGTTCCGGTATTTTGCCGACGAATATGGTCTTGACTATTACGCTGCGTTCCCTGGATGCTCGGACGAAACCGAAGCCAGCGCCGCAACCGTGGCTTTCCTGATCAATAAAGTGAATGAAGAGCAGATCCCGGTTATATTTACGATTGAACGCTCCAACGGCAAACTTGCAGATTCTATCTGCGAGGCGACCGGGGCGGAAAAGAGGATCCTGTATTCCTGCCATAATGTGACGGGAAACCAGCTGGACAGCGGGGCTACCTATCTGTCAATGATGATGGAGAATGTAGAGAGCCTGCGCGCTGCTCTGAACTGAGACGGCAAAGGAGGTTGCAGGAATACGATGGATCTGATTACGTGCAAAAATGTATCCTTTGCGTATGACGGCGTGACTGCTGTAAGAGATTTGAATTTTTCAGTGGCCCAGAGGGATTATCTCTGCGTTGTCGGTGAGAACGGCGCGGGGAAGAGTACGCTGATCAGCGGACTGCTTCGCCTCAAAAAACCGTTCTCCGGCACGATCTGCATGGGAGGCGGGCTTTTGCCGGGGGAAATCGGCTATCTGCCGCAGCAGACAGTGGTACAAAAGGACTTTCCGGCTTCTGTTTATGAAATCGTCCTATCCGGGTGCCTGAGCCGGCGGGGACTGCGGCCTTTTTACAGTGCTGGGGATAAAAAGAGGGCTCTGGAGAATCTGAAAAGCATGGGCATTCTGGAGCTGAAGAACATCGCCGTGGAGCCTGCCGCTCAGGGCAAGGGCTATGGAAAAGCCATAGTGGACTTTCTCGTCCGAACCTACATAGGACAGTATGCGGTGCTGCAGGTGGGAACCGGAGATAGCCCCTCCACCATCCCCTTCTATGAATCCTGCGGCTTTTGCAGGCACCATCTGGTCAAGAACTTTTTTACTGACCACTACGACCACCCTATCTGCGAGTGCGGGGTCCAGCTGGTAGATATGGTGTATCTGCAAAGAGAACTATGAGGAAGCGGAGCGCCCGTGTGAGCGCTCCGCTTTGCATTAAGTATCCTTGAAATAGACAGAGAGGGCCAGTGTGCGCCACTTTTTGGGGGTATGATGGCCTGTCCCTGATTCAGCCGGTGTAGGCATCCTCTGCCGTATTCTTGAAATTCTGCTTTTCGAGCCATTGTTTTTCTTCTTCGGTTTCCGGGATGTCGATCCGCTCGATCTTGAAGATCACCGGCCGGGTCCCGTCGTTGCAGCAGGCGATCATCATCCGCTCATCATTGGTCCACTTGTGCATGATGGATCCGCCCTGGAGAGCTGTGTAGACATACCGGCTGATGGCGTCCCACGCCTCCCCGCAGAATTTCCCGTTCATCAGGTGATAAAAATCGTCACGCTCCGGGGTGCGCTTGAGCAAAAAGGTATCTCCCTTCTGAAAGCAGGGACAGGGGCCCGACTTGGGATCTGCCAGATACTTCTCCTGGTACTCCGGGAACACCTTGGTCTCCAATACTGTAATTCTGCATTCGTGCTGCATGGTTTCACCCTCCTTGGTATTTCACATTCCGTCCGGCAGGATGGGGCAGACTGCCTTTTGTCCCCATTGTATCTGGGAAAGGCTCTGCTGGCAAGAGGATCAGATCGGGAGATCAGGCATATCAGTTTTTAACAAGCTATATACAAAGAAATAGGCACTATAAAGCAAGTTTAAAAACAGGCCTTTGAACCAACAAGACGAGAGATTCGGGCTATAAACAAATCCTAATACTCAAAAAATACAATTATTATAAGAGAAATGAAAGCGTTTAACACTAATTTCTCAAATCTTTCTCACTTTAGTGCCTTCTTTAGAAGAATTTCTTCCTCCGCTTGTGATGGTCAATTTTTATAAAAATATATAACTATTTTCCAATCTTTAAGAGAGTTGTCCGCGCTTTGAGAGGTTATTGGTAATCTTTTTACGATTATTCGTTTCTGATTCCTAAAACGACTTAAAGAGGTTCTCGGCATTTTTTATAGTTGTTTATAGCAATTTATAGTCCTTTTCGCTCCAAAGCAATTACTTTTTAACGCTCTTGTTTCCGCTGTTTCCGTGTATTCCGCCGCTGTCTGTGGTCTTACATGTGGTCAGAGAGCCCTTCTTGACCAGGTGCAGTAAAACTGCTGTTGCCTGGTTAGAAGGGCTCTCTTTCATGTTCAGGTTTGGGGTATTGTACCTCTGCCGTGGCAGAGAAGCAAGAGGTTTTTCGAGTCAGGCATATCAATTTTTAACACGCCTAATCAAAGAAATATTTTCGAGTCAGGGTGTGACAGGTCAGAATTAGTTTCTTTTCAGATGAATACAAATTGACAAGAATGACAAGAATGATTATAATGACAACTAAGAAAAGGAGGCGTTATGTATGGCATTTGTTGAGAGTGAAGTTGTTGAACTGAAAGCGGAGGTCGTGGGCGATATCTGCAAAGAAGTCATTGCCTTTGCCAACACAAAAGGCGGTACGCTGTATATTGGCGTCAGCAACGATGGAAGTGTGGAGGGAGTCAAAAACGCCGATCAAGTCATTTTGCAGCTGAACAATATGATTCGAGATTCCATCAAGCCTGATGTGACAATGTTTGTGGGATACAAAACCCAACATGTCGGCGACAAGGATATCATTGCTGCGACCATTCAAAAAGGGACAGACCGGCCCTATTATCTGGGCAGTAAGGGGTTGAAACCCAGTGGGGTCTATGTCAGGAACGGCACTTCTTCTGACCCGGCTACGGATACTGCGATCCGAAGAATGATTAAGGAAACTGATGGGGACAGCTTTGAATCCATGCGTTCGCTGGAACAGAACCTCAGCTTTGAAGCGGCAAAGAAGCAATTTGAAAAGCAGAACATCCCATTTGATACCGCAAAAATGCAGACCCTTGGAATGATTTCCGCGGATGGTATCTACTCCAATGTGGCGCTCCTCCTGTCCGATCAGTGTCCCAGCACCATCAAGGCGGCGACCTTCTCTGGGGAAGATAAAGGAAGCTTTCAGGACAGGAGAGAATTTGGCGGTTCACTGTTTCAGCAAATGGAGGAGTTGTACAGCTATCTGGATATGCGTAACCAGACAAAGGCAACTTTTGATGGGCTATACCGAATCGACACACGGGATTATCCGGAAAATGCACTGCGGGAAGCGCTGTTGAACTCACTGGTTCACAGAGACTATTCTTTCCGTGCAAGTACCCTTGTCAGCGTATATGCGGACAGGATTGAATTTGTCTCTGTGGGTGGACTGCCCTCCGGCATTGAACTGGACGACATTATGCTGGGACTTTCGGTTTGCCGAAACCCCAAGCTGGCAGCCATATTTTATCGTCTGCAGCTGATTGAAGCATACGGAACAGGTATGCCTAAAATCATGAACGCCTACGCGGACACGGAATTGAAACCCAAAATCGAAGTATCAAGCAATGCGTTCAAAATCACACTGCCAAACAGGAATACCGGCGCAAATAAAGCAGTGACACTCACCAGTACGCCCAAAAGCAACGAGAAATTGATTTTAGATTTCATTGATTCCCATGGTCATATCGTGCGCAGTGATGTGGATCGGCTGCTGGAGGTAAGCCAGGCCACAGCCAACCGAATTCTGAAACGCATGGTCGCCGAGGGCCTGATTTATCAGGACGGAAACGGCAGGAAAACAAAGTATAGACGGAAGTAACTGCTGGTGTGGAGGGGGCTGTGTATGAATCGAAAAGCGAACATCAATGGTCGGGAATATACGCTTCTTGAAATCGTCCCGTCTCTGGATGGAGGGCAGGCGCTGCTCCTTTGTGAAGACGAAAACGGCAAAAAGGCTACATGCTCTGAGTCGTTGTGGTGCAGCTGTACTCTAACGGATGTGCAGTCTGCCCCTGTCCATGCACATAGCTCCTCACAGGAGAAAATCGAGTATTTCCTCTCTGTTTTCAAAGGGCGGGAAGATGTATATGCACGCCGGTATCACAGCACGACCACCGGGAAAACCGGTTACACCCCTGTCTGCAAAAATGAATGGGTGCATGGCCTGTGCGATAAAAAGAAATACAGGTGCGCAGAGTGTCCCAACCGTGAGTTTCGGCCGCTTACAGCCGATGTGGTCAAGGCGCATTTGATTGGCCGTGATTCTTTGTGCAGAGATGTGGCGGCGATCTATCCAATGCTGGCGGACAACAGAACCTGGCTGTTGGCTGCGGATTTTGATGAAGAAAACTGGAAGCTTGATGTGACTGCATTTTGTAAATCATGCAAAGATGCGGGACTTGTACCGGCAGTGGAACGCTCCCGCTCCGGAAACGGAGCCCATGTCTGGTTTTTCTTTTCGGAGCCTGTTTCCGCCGCCGATGCCAGGCGCTTGGGGACCGGTTTGCTGACCCGAACCATGTCGTGCCGGCATGAGCTATCCTTTTCGTCCTATGACCGGTTGTTCCCGTCTCAGGATCTTGTGCCGAAGGGCGGTTTCGGGAATTTGATTGCCCTGCCATTTCAAGGACAGGCACAGAAAGACGGAAATTCTCTGTTTGTGGATGACCGCTTTGAGCCTTATCCCGATCAATGGGCGTTTCTCTCCTCTCTGCCAAGAATCACACCGGAACAGTTGGAAGAAGCCTTAAGGAAACTATGTCATCATGGCGACGTGGGAGAATTGGCAGATGCCGAGGAGAAGCAAGTGCCCTGGAAACGCAAGCGAACCCAGACAAAACTGACACGTAGAGATTTTCCGTTGCAGGTAAGCCTGTATATTTCCAATCTGATCTACATTGAGAAAAAAGACTTCTCTCAAGCGGCATTGAATACGCTCAAACGGCTTGCGGCGTTTCCAAATCCGGAATTTCGCTCCAAGCAAGCCATGCGCATTTCCGTATATGGCATTCCCCGTGTGCTGGATTGCGGATATGAGGATGAGAATTACATTGGCATTCCCCGTGGCTGTATAGAGGCGCTTCTGGGGTTATTCGATCAATATGAAGTCCCTGCCATCCTGGAGGATCACAGATCACTGGGACATTCCATTGATGTGGAATTCAACGGAATGCTACGTCCAGAGCAGGAACCCGCTGCCCGGGCGCTGCTTGCCGCAGACATAGGTGTTCTGTCCGCAACTACTGCATTTGGGAAAACTGTGATCGGTGCATATCTGATTGCACAGCGTAAAGTCAATACCCTGGTATTGGTACAGTCCAGCGCATTGCTGGAACAGTGGAAATCCTCGCTGGAACAATTTCTGAATATTCATGAGGTTCTGCCGGAACTTCCTAAAAAGCGTGGCAGGAAGAAAAAGCGGCATCTCATTGGCCAAATCGGCAGTGGAAAGAATACCCGCAGCGGGATTGTCGATATTGCCACCATGCAGTCCCTGCTTAAAGGAGAAGAAAAGACGGTAAAGTCTTTTGTGGCAGAGTACGGAATGGTCATTGTAGATGAGTGCCATCATGTGGCCGCATTCACCTTTGAAACCGTGCTGAAAGCCGTGGAAGCCAAATATGTTTACGGTTTGTCTGCCACACCTGTCCGCAAGGACGGCCATCATCCCATCATCTTTATGCAGTGCGGTCCTGTCCGGTATTTGGTGGACGCAAAAAGCCAGGCGGAGAAGCGAAGCTTCTCTCATATCGTAATCCCCAGATTTACTCGCATGAGGTTGCCGGATGCCAACAGGATTCAGGATATGTACGCCGGTGTGATTGAAAATCACAACAGGAACGAACTGTTGGTGTCAGACACTTTGAAGCTGGTTCAGGAGGGGCGCACACCGATTCTTCTGACGGAGCGGAAGGAACACGCTGTATTGCTTGCCAATCAGATGTCGGATCAGGTGAAACACGTTTTCTTGCTCATTGGCAGTGACAAGCAAAAGGATAAGCGTGAAAAATTGACTGCGCTGCAGAATATGCCTGACGATGAGGATGTGGTGGTCGTTGCCACCGGAAAGTACATTGGAGAGGGCTTTGACGCCCCACGGCTGGACACCTTGCTTCTTGCGATGCCCATATCGTGGAAGGGCACATTGGCACAGTATGCCGGTCGTCTCCATAGAAATTATGAAGGAAAGCAGGAAGTTCGCATCTACGATTATGTGGATATCCATGTTCCTACATTGGAGCGGATGTATCATAAACGCCTGAAGGGTTATGCGGAACTGGGATATCAGGTCAAATTCGGTGCAGCGGATCAGTCTATCAGTGTGATTTATGATGGCCACTCATCTATGCTTCCCTTTGAGCAGGACTTGGATGACGCTGCCTGCAGCGTGGTTATTGTCAGTCCCTATCTGCAAAAAGGAAGATTCTTGAAGCTTCTTCCCACTTTGCAGAAGGCGGTTGCTTCCGGTGTCAAAATTGCGGTCCATACCAGAACGGCAGATAGCAGAGAACTCTCAAATCAAGAAAGTGTGTGTGAGGCGATTAAGATGTTGGAGCAGACAGGCATAGTGGTCCATACGCACAAAGAACTAAATCAGCGGTATGCCGTTGTTGATGAAAGCGTTGTGTGGTATGGCGGTGTGGATTTTCTTGCTTTTGGCAGAAAAGATGCAGATGTACTTCGGTTCAAAAACCCGGATATTGCAGGTGAGCTCCTGTCTCTGTCCGGTCATGCAGGAAGCGAACAGTTTGTCATGGAAGATGTGTATATGTAGAGGCAGCCAGTGGGGAGCCAGTGTGTACGCTTGTAGTCGAGAGATGAGATTGAAACCGGTGCTTTGAAAACGATCCGCCCAACATATAACCAAGGAATTGAAAATTCGTGCAACAGGCGTATCAATTTTTAACACGCCATATACAAAGAATAGGCACTATAAAATCTTCGATGCAAAGTGCATGATTGCGGCACAGAACAGAAAATAAGTTTATAATATCAATAAGGGGGAAAAATTCGACTGCGAATTTTTGACCACAACTTTTATGTTCCAAAAACAACGGATTGTGCAAAAATAGTGCCAGTTTCTAAGCGTTTATGTTCGGAATAATCAAATTTTATGGAATCGCATGTGGTCAAAACGGATGCCGTCTATAAAAGACTGTGATTTTTATGAGGCTATTGGAGGCTTTTTCTGCGCTTTAGCTGGATATTAGCGATCTTTTTGCAATTTGTTCGTTTCTGCTGCATGAAAGTCCCAAACGCTTGAACCGAATTTTTTATGGTGATTTGTAGTGCTTTCCGGCGCTTTCTGTTCGGTATCAGATATTTTTTGACACTCTTAAATCCGCTGTTTCCATGTGTTCCGGCCCTGACTGTGGTCAAATATGGGGTCAAAAACGCTTCCTGACCAGGGGCGGCAGGTGTCTGCCAGTCCCGGCCCGGAAGCGTTTTTTTCGTGGGTCTGGGTTTGGGGTATTGTACCTCTGCCGTGGCGGTTAGGCAAGTCCTTTCTGCGCGACAGGCGTATCAATTTTTCACACGCCTATTCAAAGAATAAAAGCCTGCGGACCGCAGTCTATCTGTTCAGTAGCCACTGGATTCCTGCCACGGTCCGTTCGCTCCCTTGGACAAAGTGGTTTCCGGGATTCAACTGGAACACCGTGTCGATGCCCTTGTTCTGGTAAAAGGTCTGGATCTCCTCTGTATTTTCTTGAACTGTTTTCAGGACTGGATTGCGGGTCTTGGCCTCTTTGTCCCCCAGAGAGAAATAGATGCAGTCCGGCCGGCGCTTCGGTTCGTGGGAAAAGACGTATTCCTTGAAACCAGGAAACCACAGGGAACCGGACATACACCCCACCCGCGAGAACACATCCGTCTGGCAGATGGCGTACAGGGCGAATAACCCCGCCAGAGAGTACCCGGCGATTCCCCGCCACGCCGGAGGCCCGACCAGCTCTTTTTCTGCCCTGGGTATGATTTCCTCAACCAGCAGCCGCAGGTAGTCGTCTGCCCCGCCGGTGAAGGGCTCCCCGTTCTTGAACGCCGCCGGGCTGTCCCACGGGGCCATGTCGTGGTTCCAGTCCAGATTGCTGATGGTCACCAAGGAAAAGGTGGGACAGCCAACCGCCTGTGCAGTCTCATATACCTTCTGTCCCTCATTAGAGTAAGTATTCAGGTAAATCACCGGGGCACCAGGAAAAGTAGCGGGAAAGACGGATTCGTTTTTCTTTTCCATGGTAGGGTCAATCATTTTTCGACACCTGCTCTCTATGAAAATCCTCACCATTTACTTTAGTTTTATTATATTGGAATAAATTCGGTTTCACAACGATAGTAAACTTACAAATTTTCTACATATGACAGGTCGTGCCACACAACACGAAGGAACCGGGGCACGACAGGCTAAAATTGTAGATTTATGTTGATAATATTCGCCAAATCGTGTACTATCAGAATTAAGAGAAATTTGTAGTACTGTCGATTAGGAGGGTCCAGATGGATTACATGACCATTTCTGATGCGGCTGCAAAATGGGGGATCAGCTCCCGCCGGGTCCAGATCCTGTGCGCCTCTGGCCGTATCTCTGGGGCAGAGCGCCTGGGGCGAAGCTGGGCGATTCCAAAAGACGCTCAAAAGCCTGGTGACGCCAGGATCAAAAGCGGAAAATATATCGGTTTTTCCGAGAAGTATCGAAAGAAAAAGGAATGTCCTGCCGAAAGTCCCGAAACTTCTAACCGCTGAAGGAGGCCGTTATGCAGATATTAGATAATATCAATCAGACAGTGCGGTCTGATTTGCAGGTCTCTATCAAAAAAGGAAGCAGGGTGTCCATCGCTGCCGCCTGTTTTTCCATCTACGCCTATCAAGAGTTGAAGAAGCAGCTGGACAGCGTGGATGAATTGCGGTTTATTTTCACTTCGCCTACATTCATCCAGGAGAAGATTCCCAAAGAGAAGCGGGAGTTCTATATTCCCAGGCTGAACCGGGAGCGCAGCCTGTACGGGACTGATTTTGAGATCAAACTGCGCAATGAATTGACCCAAAAGGCCATTGCCAAAGAGTGCGCTGATTGGGTACGGAAAAAGGTGACTTTCAAGTCCAATGTGACGCAGGAACAGATGATGGGATTTCTAACGGTGGATGAGAGCACCTATATGCCCATCAACGGCTTTACCACCGTGGATCTGGGCTGTGAACGGGGCAACAACGCCTATTATCCTGTCCAGAAGACGGAGAGCTATGAGAATGGCCGATATTTCCTGAAACTGTTTGAAGAGCTTTGGAACGACGAAAAGAAGCTCCAAAATGTCACTGAAATCGTTCTTGACAGTATCTCCACTGCTTACCGGGAGAATTCCCCTGACTTCATCTATTTCTTTACTCTGTATAACATTTTCAACGAATTTTTGGAAGACATCTCCGAGGATGTTCTGCCCAACGAGGCAACGGGATTCAAACAGAGCAAGATTTGGAACCTGCTCTACAACTTCCAGAAGGACGCCGCCCTTGCCATCATCAACAAATTGGAAAAGTACAACGGCTGTATCCTGGCGGACAGCGTCGGCCTGGGCAAGACCTTCACCGCCTTGGCAGTCATCAAATACTACGAAAACCGCAATAAATCCGTCCTGGTCCTGTGCCCTAAAAAGCTGTCCGAGAACTGGAACACCTACAAAGGGAATTACATCAACAACCCAATCGCCGAGGATCGTCTGCGGTATGACGTGCTCTATCATACGGATTTGTCCCGGGAACACGGCAAATCCAACGGCATTGATTTGGATCGCCTGAATTGGGGCAACTATGATCTGGTGGTCGTCGACGAGAGTCATAACTTCCGCAATGGCGGAGAAGTTTCCGGTGAGGACGCCAAGGAAAACCGCTACTTAAAATTGATGAATAAGGTGATCCGGGCAGGCGTCCGCACCAAAGTTCTGATGCTCTCCGCCACCCCGGTCAACAACCGATTCATCGATCTGAAAAATCAGCTGGCACTGGCGTATGAGGGGGATTCCGCTCAAATCAATGAGAAACTGGACACCAGCACCTCCATTGATGAGATTTTCCGTCGGGCCCAGAAAGCCTTTAACGTGTGGAGCCGTCTACCTGCCGAAGAACGCACTACGGATGCACTGCTGAAAATGCTGGACTTTGACTTCTTTGAGGTTCTGGACAGCGTGACCATCGCCCGCTCCCGGCGGCACATCGAAAAGTATTACGATACCACGGATATTGGAAAATTTCCGGAGCGGCTCAAGCCCATCTCCCTGCGTCCCTGCCTGACCGATCTTGGGGATGCCATCAACTATAATCAGATCTATGAACTGTTGATCTCTCTGAATCTTTCAATCTACACCCCCACCTATTACATCATGGCCTCCCGACTTTCCAAATACGAGGACCTCACCCATAACAAGGGGACAAGCCTGACCCAGAAAGGCCGTGAGGAAGGCATTCGACGCCTGATGAGCATCAATCTGCTCAAGCGATTAGAAAGTTCGGTCTACGCCTTCCGGCTCACCATTGACCGGGTCTATCACCTGATCCAGTCGACCATTGAGACGATCCACGCCTACCAGTCCGGCGAGCAGCTTTTGGATTTGCAAGACCTTTCTGACGCTGATGAATTTGACCTGGATGACCAGAATACCGACTATTTCTCCGTGGGCCGGAAGGTCAAAATCGATCTGGCAGATATGGACTACCTCTCCTGGCTGCGGGATTTGGAAAAAGACGCCGAAAATTTGCAGCTGCTCTCCCTAATGATCGGCGACATCACACCGGAGCATGATACCAAACTACAAACGCTGCTGAACTTGATTTGGGAGAAGCAAGAACATCCAATCAATCCTGGAAATCGAAAAATCATCATTTTCACCGCCTTTTCCGACACTGCGGACTACCTCTATCAGCAAGTCGCTCCCTTTGTCAAACAGAATTTTGGGCTAAACGCAGCGGAGGTCACGGGCACCGTAGACGGCAAGACTACGATTCCTCGTTTGCGAGCGGACTTGAATACGGTTCTTACCTGCTTTTCCCCCATCTCGAAAGGCCGGGATATTTTGATGCCTGGCAACACGGAAGACTTGGACATCCTGATCGCCACAGACTGTATCTCCGAGGGCCAGAATCTCCAGGACTGCGACTATCTCATCAACTACGACATTCACTGGAACCCGGTCCGCATCATCCAGCGGTTTGGTCGAATTGACCGCATCGGTAGCCGAAATCAGGTGATCCAGCTGGTGAATTTTTGGCCGGATATGGACTTGGATGAATATATCAATCTGAAAAGCCGGGTGGAGACCCGCATGAAGATCTCCGTTATGACTTCTACTGGCGATGACGACCCCATCAATGCCGAAGAAAAAGGAGATTTGGAGTATCGCCGTCAGCAGCTGAAGCGGCTCCAGGAGGAAGTCGTGGACATCGAGGAGATGTCCAGCGGGATCTCCATCATGGACCTGGGGCTCAACGAATTCCGTCTGGATCTCTTGGAGTACATGAAGCACCACCATGATGTGGAGACCACGCCCCATGGGATGCACGCCGTGGTCCCGGCCCGGGAGGACGCTCCGGCCGGAGCCATCTTCGTCCTTCGGAATGTCAACGACAGCGTCAATGTAGACCACCGAAACCGCATCCATCCGTTCTACATGGTCTACATTGGTATGGATGGCGAGATCCTCTGCGATTATCTCAACCCCAAGCAGATGCTGGACACCATCCGCCTGCTGTGCAGGGGCAGAACGGAACCTATTTCCGACCTCTGCCGGGAATTCAATCAGGAGACCGACGATGGCCGGAACATGGCTGAGATATCAGAACTGCTGAGCGAGGCGGTCAACTCCATCATCGATGTGAAGGAGGAGAGCGACATTGACAGTCTGTTTAAAAGCGGCGGCACGACGGCGCTTCTCTCCCAGATCTCCGGGCTGGATGATTTTGAGTTAATCTGCTTTTTGGTGGTGAAGTAGTAATCGGAAGTCGAATTAGATAAGCTTATTGGAGGAAGAAAAATGTCGAAGCTGAACGTGGACCAAAAGACAATTAAAGATTTATTCCAGGATAAACGAGCAGACTTTTTGATTCCTGATTACCAGCGTCCCTATGCGTGGGGTGAAACTGAGTGTCAGACCCTTTGGGATGATATCTTTTCATTCGCAATTCCAGACGAAGGACGCACAGAATTTGACAGTAATAGTGAATACTTTCTCGGACCAATCGTTACTTTCAAAAATAGTGTCTCCAAGATGGAAGTGATTGATGGACAACAACGGCTTACTACGCTAATGCTACTTTTACGTGCCTTCTATGAAAAATTTGGCCACATGCAAGACAAGGCCTCTGTTGCTACAAAACAGAATATTGAGAAATGTATCTGGAAAACGGATGAATTTGGTGAGCCTGATATGTCAGCTCTAAAGATTGATTCTGAAGTTGCCACTGATAAAGACAAAGACGAATTTCTTGAGATATTGAAAACGGGTGTTGTAAAACCTGGGCAAAAAAGCAGATATGCCGCCAATTACCGGTTCTTTCAGAACTGTATTGACGACTTTTTAGCAAAGTATCCGACGTATTTTGCTTATTTACCCACTCGAATCATGAACAACTGCATTCTCCTCCCTATCGAAGCAGAATCGCAGGACACTGCGCTCCGAATCTTTTCAACATTAAATGACCGAGGAATGCCACTCTCTGATTCTGATATTTTCAAGGCACAGTTTTACAAATATTACTCTGATATCGGAAAAAAGGATCTATTTATTAAGCAGTGGAAAGATCTGGAGGAATTAACGGAATCAATTTTCCATCCGCTAAACGGAACGCCAATGGATGAACTGTTTACACGGTACATGTATTATATCCGTGCCAAGCAGGGAATCAAGTCTTCCACGACTGAAGCATTGCGCAAATTTTATGAGAAAGACAATTACACCTTACTCAAAAGAGAAGATACGTTTAATGATCTGATTACACTTGCTCATTTTTGGGAGGATGTCATCAATCAAGATAAAGATCGGTTCTCACAGCGGATTTTGCGCCGCCTATTTGTATTAAATTATGCCCCAAATGGTATGTGGACCTATGTTGTTTCCGTGTTCTTTATGCAGAATCGAGATAGCGAAGGACTGTTAGATGAGGACCAGTTCTATCGGTTCCTCAGCAAAATCACTGGATTTATCTGGACATATGCAGTTACAAACCCTGGGGTAAATGCACTTCGTACCCCTGTATATGCCGAGATGGTCAGTATCGTCAACAGCCAGCCGGTTACTTTTGTCGACTTCAAGTTTGAGGCGGATAAGGTGCAGAGCATGTTTGCCAACTTTACATTCAACAATAGTAGACCGATCACAAAATCGATGTTAGCATGGTGGGCGTTCCAAGATGATGATCAGGAGCTTTTTCCCCTTGAAACGGTACTTGAGATTGAACATATCTATGCCAGGAATCGCCATGACAAAGATAAGTCTCTAACAGATGTAAAAAATCTGGAGGCGCTGGGAAACAAGGCTCTTTTGGAAAAACGCATCAATATCCGTGCCGCTGATTATCGCTTTGAGGATAAAATCAAGTATTACCAAGGCTTTGTGAATAGTCGCAATCAGAAGAAGGAGGGCACAAGAAACCATGAGTTGCATCATCTCTCTGAAACTTTGACAGACTTTACCGAAAAAGATATTTTGGATAGAACCGAGGAAATAATGGCGAAGTTCCTTGACTATTTAAGAGAAAATGGATTGCTAAAGTAATATTTGTTGACATGCATAAGGGAAAAGGGGTGATCCTGTGCTGGGCCTGCCAAAAACTACGGAATTCAATAAGCGTATTCCGAAGCAAAAGATTTATGAGAACCTGACAGTGACGCCTGGCCTAAAGCGGGCCTTTACAGAGCAGGTCAAGATCATCTGGTGGCGGAACAAGATCGCCGCCGCAACGGTCAATCTGGCCCCGGGAGAGGCTGTCACAGAGATCGAGGTGCTGGAACTCCGGCTCAACCAGCCCTCATTGGACGAATCCGTCCTGCTCCAAATCGACAGAGAGATCCCCTACCACATTCTCTTCCTGCTGGAATACGGGGGAAAATACCAGGCCTGGATCGGCTACAAAGAGGCCGCCTCCGGCAGTTCCGCCTTCAAAGTCAGCCGATACTATCACACCGACTGGACAAAAGCAGACCAACTTCCCCTCAACATGGAGGGCCATTCTCTGGACGCTGTGTACGAGAATTTTGTGCGGCAAGTCGCCGGGGAAAGTCTTGCACCTGCCCGAGCGGAGAGCCTGTATGAATCCGTGGAGCGGAACCTCCGGCGGCAACAGCTCCAGAAACAGATCACAGCGTTGGAGAACAAAATCCGAAAAGAAAAACAGCTCAACCGGCAGGTGGAGCTGAATGCAGAGTTAAAGAAGTTGAGGAAGGAGTTAGATGATTTAATTTGAAGAAAAACTTTTTATTTGAGGATCCTATCCCAGAAGCTCTTAGACGCTTGATCGAAAATCAGTCCAAAATGTTGCAAGCTTATACTCCACAAATTACAAGAGCGCAAGAAATTGCCCAGCAGCTCACTTCCTGTTATGATTTTTCTCAGTTGACTGCCGGGATAAACCCTGCAATTCAAGCTTTTGAAAACGCACATTTTCTTGATACAGACGCTCTTGCGATGGTTTGTTCTGTACAAAATGTTATAAATAGTTTGCCGACGCCGGTTATCCCTCAAATTGAACCTCCAGTCCTTCGATGGCTGCAGAACCTCGGCACCTCGCCTTGGTTAGACTTTCTTAATAATGTCCCGAACTGGCTTAACATTTATATTGAACCGGAGGAATCCGGGCTTTATAACAAAATCCTTCTTGAAGCTCTACATAAGGCCCGCTGGATCCCGTCTGCTGTGTGGGATGCTGAAATTGGGTTAGCCACAAGGGTTAACGAGATCATTAGTGCTACTAAAGAAAGTAAAAAGAGAACCTCCATGTTGGATCGTGTAATATTCCGATATTACACAAAGTCAAAAGTTGAGGAAATTAGAAAAGGCTGGCGAGAAGTTGGATTACCCCGCTTTAAGGTGAAGATTCTCAATCAAACAGTCCATGCGTACTACCGCAGTGAGTTCGTTTTGACGGTAAACACTTTAGTTAGTCTTTGGGAAGGAATTATTGCAGAAAAGTCCGATTGCCCAAATGAATACCGTACCAATAAAAGAACGCGTGAAAACCTGGCTATGTTGATTGACGAAAATGGCTATGACGAAATTTTTGACTCTTTCTGTGAGGAATTCATTTTTTATGATTGCCGAAAACCCGGAGACGTTATAGCCGATGTACCAGGAAGACACGGAATTGCTCATTCGTGGTATGATAAATATCCAAGCAAGAAGATGGCTCTTAATGCGATCCTATTTACTGATTTTTTACTACATTTGGAGCCGAGCCAAATGTGGAAAAAATAAAGCATATATTACCTAAACGGATCGCGAGCAAAAACATAGCAGAAAAGAAAATAGTTCTAATGGTAAGTGGTGCTACGCATAGTGTTGAAGACGTGACGGAAAGAAAGGGATAGGGCATGACAGATACAGTTCTTGTCGCTTTGATTGGCGTTGGCGGGACATTGCTTGGCATGTTCGGAAATAGCATAGTCGAACGGGCAAAAGCAAAGAGCGAAAGACGGCTATATATCACCAAGGTGAGGTTTGACCATGAATTCGAAATATATCAAACCTTATCTGAAAAACATTTGACAATGGTTTATGATATTGGTGCGGCTGTCATGGTTGCTCGAGGGGCTTCGCTTCCAGAAGGTGTGCAGTCGATAAAGGACTTTTGCTATGTGATCGCTCAACATATTGATGAGGCAGATGTGCAAAATAAGCGAAGTGCCCCCTTTATATCCAAAGAAATTTTTAATAGTTATAAAGAACTCGGTGAACTATCAAGATCAGCACTCTCTCGATTCGATTTGTGGCGAATCATCAGTGAGTCATCACAAGAAATGGTCAAATTTAATCATCAGTATTATGATAAAAAGAAAGCTCAACTTGAGTTGGAAGAATACCAGAAACAGCTCTCCCATCTTTCTGATGATATTTTAGATCAAGTGCGAAACCATCTTATCAGCGAGAACAATGAATAATCCTTCTTGGAAAGAGGCGACAATATGGACCACATGAAATTTGAGACGCCGGACTTGACGGCGCAGAATATAGAGAAGATCGCCGCCCTGTTCCCTGGGTGCGTCACGGAAGGGCCGGACGGCAAGGGCGGGCTGAAAAAGGCCATCAACTTCGAACTGCTCCGGCAGATGCTGTCCGACGATGTGCTGGAGGGGGATTACCTCATCGCCACGGTATGCAACGGCGTCGCATACGGGGGCGGGTTCCGCGCTGCGCCCATGGCGGACCTGCAGGACGGAGTGCTGGATGTGATCATGGTAAAGAAAATGAGCCGGATGCGCATTGCGGGAGTACTGTCCAAATATAAAAACGGGCTCCACTATCAAAATGGTCGTGTCGTTCCGGAGCTTTCGGATGTGCTGGAATACCGCAGAGCGCAAAAGGTGTTGATCGAGCCGATGGATGGGAAGGCTGTCATCACAAATATCGACGGGGAGTGCACTCCGGCGGACAGTCTTTCCGCACAAGTGCTGCCTCTGGCAGCGCGGTTTGTGCTGCCGGCTCCGCTGTATGCGCAGTTTGAGGACAGAGCTCCCGCCGTAACGGCGTGACATGACTTGAAGGCAGACCAATATGACAAATACCGGGTGGCTCCTTCGCAGGCCGCCCGGTATTGTTTTGTTTTCGTGCGAGTTCACAAAAAATTTTTATTTTACCCCCTTGATTTTTCCTGTAAATGTGGTTACAATATGTTTAGCACTCAAAGATATAGAGTGCTAAACAAGGAAAATTTAATTTAGGAGGAAAGTTTTATGAAAATCAGACCTCTCGCTGACAGAGTTGTCATTAAAAACGTAGAAGC
>ERZ779866.2258-NODE-2258-length-17694-cov-12.305573_pt1 | contig 17694 bp, 22 predicted proteins | sample MGYA00511248_ERZ779866 | MGnify/ENA primary metagenome ERZ779866 (study PRJEB29588, sample SAMEA2155758) | human gut metagenome | biome: human gut; feature: human-associated habitat; material: faeces | place: Denmark | collected 2008/2010 ... | reverse complement strand
TGGATGTAACCGGTAATGCTACAATCAACGGCAGCTCTACCGTCAAAGGCGACCTTGGAGTAGAAGGCTCTACTAATCTGAAAGATACTACAGTAGACGGCAAGCTGGATGTAACCGGTAATGCTACAATCAACGGCAGCTCTACCGTCAAAGGCGACCTTGGAGTAGAAGGCTCTACCAACCTGAAAGACACCACAGTAGACGGCAAGCTGGATGTAACCGGTAATGCTACAATCAACGGCAGCTCTACCGTAAAAGGAGATTCTATCACCGAAGGTAATAACACCACCAACGGCAACTCCACCGTAAAGGGCGATCTGGGAGTAGAAGGCAGCCAGACCGTCAAAGGTGACTCTATCACCGAAGGTAACAACATCACTAATGGCAACTCTACCGTAAAAGGCGATCTGGAAGTAGAAGGCTCTACTAATCTGAAAGATACAAACATCACCGGAAAGCTCACTGTAAACGGAAATCAAGAAGTAACAGGCGATATTTACGCTCATGGCAGCGTTGTAGCTAATAACGCAGGCTTTAATAACCTGGCTGTTATTAACGGTGCTACGATTGGCAACAATACCGATTTTGTTAATATGAAGGATGGCAATGTTGTAGCTACTGGCAGTATTACAGCTCTCGGTAATTTCGGCGTAGCAGGCAATACTGTTTTGAACGGTGATGTTCAAATGAACTCTAATGCGTCTGTTAAAGGCGATTTGAATGTTGGTGGTAGTGGTAATTTCGCTGGCACATTAAGTGCTCAAGATGCTTACCTTGGCGGACAAAGCGTTTTAGGTAGATTTGCTCAGCAAGACCAAAAAATCAATAAGACTGGTGCAGCTGCAGCTGCTATGGCAGGTCTGCATCCGTTAGATTTTGATGAAGAGCAAAAGCTTAATTTTGCAGCTGCAACAGGTAGCTATCACGGTTCTTCAGCAATTGCTTTAGGTATGTTCTATCGTCCGAATGAGCAGGTAATGTTTAATTTATCTGGTTCTTCCAGCGGTTCTGAGCATATGTATACTTTTGGTGCATCGTTTGCCTTGGATCGTCCTAGTGGCACTCATGTATCAAGCAGACGTGCGCTTACCGAAAAAGTACAGCAACTTTCTCAGGTTAATGAAGCTGTAATTAAGCAAAGCATGGAACTGCAAGCAAAGAATGACGAGCTGCAAAGCCAGATCGCAGAATTAAGACAAATTGTTATGGAAATGAAAAAGTCAGCATAACCATTCTCTCTTTTAAATATATAAGTATCCTGCCTCCTTTGTGGGGCAGGATACTCACTCTTATATGTTTATATAAAACCTATAAATTTATACATCCCATACGTTCTATATAAGCGTATAAACCTATATACATATATAAGGAGGACTTCCCCATGGCTAACGAAAAATCACAAGACATTATTTTAGAATCAGATGCTCCTATTAACTACGGAGATGGCGAAACCCCTGTTAAAGACTTTCTTTTGAACAATGATAGTCCAGTTGTTATTGTTAAGGATATGTACGGTGAAGCTATAGAAGCTGTCAATCTTGTTGAATTTGAAGAGTATATGCAAAATGAAGCTGCCGATGCAGAAGACGGCCATAACTTTAATATTGTAAATGACTATGAAATTCTGTATAAGCGTGTTGGTGGCAATAATATAGAGTATCATGCATATCAAGGCAGATATACTGTAGGTGAAATTGATATCATAAAAAATATTCAAGAAAATTTTTCTCCTGCACAATCCGAAACAACGATGAAAGATTTACCGGTATTTTTTTACGAACACTATCAATTGTGCAGATTAGAAAATTCCTTAACTAATAAAACAACTAATGCATTTCCTAACTTAAATGAAAGTATAAAACAGGAAAGAAAGGTTTTGAATGCACACGAAGACGGAAAGCCGTTTTACGGGTTGAGAAAGATAGAAGAATTACATAATGCTATTGTAAAAAGCAAAGTAAGAAAACCAAAACATATCATTCTTAATTGCAAAAGTAACGATGAAATTTGTAATCAAGAACACTCAGTGGAAAGATGAGATACATAGAAACATATAGACTTATACATTCTATATATCCTATATAAAAATATAAAAGCATATAAACATATAAACCTATATATTTCATACGAACATATCAGGAGGGATTGATTATGGAAATTCGTAGATACATAGTAGTGGCTGGCGTGATTGGCTCTGTTATTGGTTATGGCTTTAACCATTCGCAGGCAGCTATTGCAGTTATTGATACGCAGAACATTGCACAGCAAGCAAAAACATTTGCCGAATCCGCAAAGCTTGTCACACAGACCGCACAGCAGATTACATTGCAAGCTAAGGAGCTTGCATCTTTTCCGTCTAATCTCATCAATTCTTATAATCAGGGCATTAATAGTAGCTTAGCCAACTTGCAGAATACTCTTACCAAAGCAACTACTACATTCGCTACTATTGCTACTGAAGCACAAATAAAAAGCTATTGGGAAAATAAGTTTCCTCAAATCAACGCTAATGACAATTGGGCTATTAGTGAGCAAAATAACGTAATAATCCAACGCAATATGCGTGAGCAACAGTCCAGGGATAACCAGGCTATGCTTATTGCCTACAAAGAGATGATGGCTGAATTAGATGCTAACCAGAAAATGCTTAATGATCTTCTGCGGAAAAATGCTGATATAGAAGGTAATAAACAAGGTCAGCAATTAGCAAATCAGATTGCAGGCATTAAAGCTAATATTGACCGTATTAATCTTAATATGCAGGCATTGGAAGGGAAGCATAAAGTTGAATCTGCTCAGGCAAAAATCACTGCTGAGGAAAATCAGCAGATTATTGCTGAAGCAAAAGCTCGCGCTGAAGAAGCAGAATTGCAAAAAGCTAGAGATAATCAATTTACTACTGCTAAAACAACAAGGCCATTTGAAAAATATGCATTATGAGGTGAAAAACGATGAATTTGAACAGTGATGCATTTCTAGATGGATTATTGAATTTTTTTACTTTGAGTTCGCTTAATGGATTTGAACATTTACTGCCATATGCAGTTGAGTTGTTAATATCATTGGCAATAATAGATATAGCTACAACGTGGACTTTGTATGACGGGCAGTTTAAGCTTTCTCAAATTTGTACCAAGATTATAAAATACGGTTTTTTCTTTTTCTTAGTATATAATATGCCGACTATGATTGATATGATAACTGAATCATTCAAAATTGCTGGCTTGACGGCAGCAGGAATAGATGCACAAGCAAATTTTATAACCCCTAGCGCATTATTAGATAAAGGCTTTTCTGCCTGCGGCAATGTATGGGAAAGCTATTCCGTAACTAATACGCCTGCAGGTACTATTATTGTTACAATCATAGCTATGGCACTTACGTTAGGAGCTTTCTTCTTTATTGCTTTGCAGGTACTTCTGACACAAATAGAGCTATATATTTTTGCCGGATTAGCAGTAATATTAGTCCCCTTTGGCGCTTTAGGCTATACATCATTCCTCTTCCAACGTGTTGTTTCCGCCGTTTTTTCTTTTAGTGTAAAGCTTATGGTAATGTATTTTATTGTCGGTCTCGTTAATGCTAATATTGGTGATGTCAGTAATTTCTTGGCAACAGGTCAAGATGCTAACGGAGCAGCACAAGCATCTACTTTATCTGTAATGATCAAGCATTCCTTATCTATGCTTACATTAGGTCTTATAGTATGGAAAATACCTGAATTAGCTGCAAATATCATGAGTGGAAATCCAACATTTACTGCTGGTGGTGCTATTGGTTCTATGACAGGATTAGCTACAGCTGCAGCAGGAAAAATGGGTGCAGCAGCAGGTGTCGGTAAACTTCTTGGTTCAAATGTAGCATCATCTTATAGAGATAATGGCAAAATCGGACAAGCATTAGGTAAAGGCAGTTTGAAAACATTAGGTGCTACACTGGGTTCTTATGCTGCAAATACGAGAATTGGCAGAGCTGCTACAGAAGGGTTTAACCAATATAGTGATAATAAAGCGAATACTCCGCCTAAATGGTTCAGAGATTTTGAAGATGCACACTTTGATAATAAAAAATGAAGAAGTTAATCATATTATTAGTCAATTTAATATTTTGCGTATCATGTTATGCTGCTCCGCTCATTCCTGGCGGCGTGATAACATCACCATTTGGTGAAGCCAATCACTTTGGACATACGCATGCAGGCATAGATATAGGACTGGGTTCTGGTACCCCGATCCTTGCGCCTGCTGCAGGGCAAGTTACTCATGGAGCAGGTGGCGGGTTTATTTATTGGACGCAGATAGATTGCGAGGATGGCCTGACCTATTTTGTTGGCGACTGCCGTGAAGATACGCTTGATTGTCCTACTGGTTACGTTGTTGCAGGAACTGTTATTGGTATAACTGGTGGAGATCCTTATAATGGCCCCTTGGGCATATCAACAGGTCCACACGCTCATATAGAAGTATTTAATGGTACTGGTTATGCTCTTGGAATGCAGGTTGATCCATATCCATATTTAAAAATGATAGGGGTAGATTTATCAGGAGAAAATATACCTTCAGGTGACGGACAAGGCAGCGGTCCCATCAGCGGCATATATGGCAGCGACGACGTTGAATTGCCGTGGGGCGTAGAATCTATGCATGAATTTGGCGATAATCTTAATAGCGATATGGAAAGATACAGCCAGGCTGCTATTGATGCTTTTGGTAATATAACAGCATATGCCGTAAGTATCTTAGCTGCTATTGCTATCATTGATTTAACGTTACCTATGCTATTATCTGGTATGGCGTTTAGTTGGATTACGTTAATAACGAAGATATTGAAATATGGCTTTTTCTGCTTTTTAATTTACAATTGGAACGTGTTGATAAATGATTTTTTCTTGTCCATAGTAAGCTCTGTATCTGGCTCATTTATTAATGATCCATCAATTATTACGCAAAATCTGACACAACCACAGATGATTATTCAAAAGGTAGTTTATTTAATGACTCCTGCCCTAGCCAAAATAGCCAGCTATAAGTCTATTGCCTTTATGCTAAATTTAGCTTTTATTGTACCAATATTTCTTACAACATGGATTACCATAATTATATATTTCTTTTTAGCACTAAAGGTAACTATAACATACATAGAATTTTATTGTTCTGCTGTATTCAATGTTATTACAATACCTTTCGCAAATTGGAGATTTACAAAATTTATTCCGGAAGGAACATTAGGCCATCTCTTTACAATAACAATAGAGCTTATGGTAACTGCAATTATGATTTGCTTGATGGTTGTATTAATTCAAGATGCAAATCCTGCTGACCTATATTCTATTGTAGATGATAATGGCCATTTGGCTTATTTGGATAGTATTACCGTGATCAAACATTGTAAGATATGCTGTGGCTTATGGGCTTTAGCCTTTCTAACAGGCTTTATACCCGCTAAGATAGCAAAATTAGTAGGTGGTCATTTTGAATTGCGTTAAGAAAATCATTTTTATGTTGGTAGCTGTGCTAACTACCTTATTGCTCGCTAGGATATTTTGTGGCCCTTTAATCTGGCAAAACTTAACAGATTCCGGCCCCCATGGTATATATATCTACGCTCCTAATCAGCAATTAAAGCGCGGTGACTGGTGTGTTGTTAACCTGCCAAATGATGTACCCGGTCTGCACGTAAGCAAAGGATATAAATTGATAAAGCAAGTACGTGCATTCAGCGGCGAGGCTTATGAGATACAAGATAAGGAGCTGATACTCCATAACAAAACATTTCCGATTACTAGAGCAACGTACCTGCCACAGCTACAAAATGGCAACTATGTTGTTCCTACAAATCATTATATGTTTTTAAATGAGCCTGTTCTCTCGTTTGACAGTCGTTATTTTGGTCCTGTCAATGCTGATGATATTCAGTGTAAAGTTATTTTCATACTTGATTATGACGAAATTAACCAATTTTTACTAACGATAAGGAGCTGGTTTAGATGAGCATTATACGAAAATCTTTACTATTGGCTATTAGTGGTGCTATCTTGGCGTCTGTACCATTGGCAACTGCTAAATGGCATTCCCCTATACATCCAGGTGATCATGTTTTTGACGCAAAGCGTTTTGCTGATTCTGTCAAGGAAACAGCCGAGATGGTTAAAAATGTGCGGAACAGCTACGAGAAGCTGCGTAATGCCGGTATCTATAATTTAGCAGCTAATATTACAGGATTTGAGGATGCCTATAATACTGCTGTTGAGAGCATCAACAATCTTTCTAATGGTAATACTCTTATAAATATCAATAAGAACGGAAAAGATGCTGAAAGTTATAAATACATATCTACCGATGAGGCTATGCATGATATGGGTGGTATAGAGCGAAGGCTTCGCAACGAAAGCTCTGAACGTAAGTTAGCAGAGCTGGAAGTTATGAATAATACCATAAAAAATACTGTAGACAGGGATAATGTTATAAACAGCATTATTATGCAGCAGGATGATGGAGTATTGGCAGAGAGACAGAAAGCAAATGCTGTATCTATTTTACAAAGTGTCAATCATATTGATGCAATACGTATGCGTAGTGCATTGTTCGTTGATGATATTCAGAGCCAAGAAGAGAGCTTTGCTGCAGAACGATTAGAAGAGCAAAAGCTAAAAAAAGCAGTTTTCAAGGGTTACGATCCGTATCACCCCACTGATGAACAAAGAATAGAAATGGATAGAGTATCAAAAGATTTAGGGTTTATGCGTATTGGAGAATAAAAATAGCTGCCATAAAACATGGCAGCTACTCAATACATTCTATTATTTCATTTTATATTTTTCAAAAGGTCTAGGTGTTTTGGCTGTGGTAAATTGATTAGCTCTAGATTTTTGTAATTCACGTTCATTAGCCAAAAAAGTATTCCATAATTTTTTCTTCTGTTCCAAATCTGCCTTAGTCTGCAGATAGTCGTTGGTAAGTTTTGTATCTGATTTAGAGAACTTTTCCATCTCCGCAAGCTTAGATTCAGCTTTTTTATAAGCTTCTTCAAACTTAGCTTTATTTTCATCGGTAGCTTTGATTGTCTTAAAAGTAGCAGTAATTTGTACCAGCTCTTTCTTGGCAGTGTTATACTTTTCCTCTTCTCCACAGCCGGCAATAGCAAGCACGCTGATAATCATAAGGGCAACAAGCAGTATTTTTTTCAGATTCATAATAAAAGGCCTCCTTAATTAAATCAAACAATTGCACGAATAGAATAAAATAATACAGTACAGATTAATATAGTTAATCCTATTAATAAGATAATTCCTAAAACTGTCGTTACAGCTCTCCAAACATATTTATAACAACGTACCAGGGCAACTGCAATATATAATCGCAGAATTGCGCCTATAGTTTCTGTCAGTGTAGTTGGTATATGCATATATTTATTACCTTGCAAAATGAAAAACAGGCAAAAAGCAACATAGGCAAAATAGAGCACAAGTGTGATTTTTATAGCACTTTTGAGCTTCATAATAAAGTCGTAAATAGAAAAGTGCCATTCTTCACTTTCACCGTTACATATATAACCGTTTCTATCAACCCATTGGTAAGATTTAATTACTGGTTTGCGTTCCTTTTCTTCTTTTTCCCATCTAGTCCAGGTATCTTTAAAGCTCATTAAGTATCACCTTCATCCTCTGCATATACCTTATGTTTTTGGGATTTCAAGTACGCTGCTATGACTTCCTGGATAAATTCCTTTCCGTCATCATCTAACTTCTCAATGAGATTAATTATAGAAAGCATCGTAAAACCATGACTGACGTATGTTTCTACTTTCGCTTCATCAATATTCCCAGACAGCAGCCAGTTCATATCACAGCCTAATTTGGCTATAGATAACAAAATTTCTGAGCTGGGACGTAATTTTCCCTGCTCAACATTACTGTAATAGCTTTGTGCTTTACCAATCTTGGCAGCAAATTTTGCTTGGTTAAGTCCGAGTGAATTACGATAAATTTTCAGACGTTTACAAACAGATAACCAGTCTGTATTCATTTCATTAGTTAGTTTATTTTGTTCTTGTACCATAATAATTAATCCAATCTTATACTCAACTTATACTTAATTTCTGATATCATTTTATCACAAATTGCTATATTAGACAATGAGAAAGTACGTTTTAAACGTAAATACATATAAAAAATCTAAATTAAAGGAGTGCTAAAATTGACATTTAAAAGACTTATTATCGCGGAAAAATCAGATATGGGACGTGCCATTGCCGATTTCCTTTGGCCCCAAAAAGATTATAACGACAACAAAACCTATGTAGAAAAAGACGGTATCGCCATATCATGGGCTGCAGGACATCTATATTATCTTGCACAGCCGGCAGACTATGGTTATCCGACCTGGAATTATTATCCGGTATATCCAGTTGATTGGGAGATAAATCCGTATGCTAATAAATCAGTACAGCTCTCTGTGTTAAAGGATTTGCTATCCCGCGCTAACGAGGTTGTACATGCAGGCGATCCAGATAGAGAAGGACAATGCATTGTAGATGAAATTTTAGATAAATGCTGCTATAAAGGCCATGTAAAACGTATCCTGCCCAACGCTAAAGATAACTCATCGTTAAAACGAGCTTTTGATGCAATGGATGATAACGCCAATCATAAAAATATGTATATCGCGGCGCAAGCACGCCAGCGAGCTGATTGGCTTGTCGGTATGAATTTATCCCGATGCTATCAGGAGCAGGCAAAAAAATATGGATTAGATGAGCGTTGGCGTGTAGGACGTGTAAAAATGCCCACCCTGGCTCTTGTCGTACAACGTGAACGTGATTTACAGAGCTTTTCTAAGCATTATTTTTATGAGCTGCAAACAACCTTCCAAAAGGAGAATGTGCCCATTAGAGCCAAGCTAGTCCCATCAGATAAATTAAATCTAGATGAAAAAGGACGGGTATTGGAAAAAACTGTGCTACAGGCCATTGCGACAAAGGTAAAAATGTCAGCTGGTATTGTAAAGAACTATAAACGTTCTACTGGTGCAGAATATCCTCCACTACCTTATTCTATGGATAAGCTGCAGGTAGAAGCAAATAAAAAATACCACTTATCCCCTAAAAAAGTGTTGGACATTGTTGAATCGCTTTATCTTGCGAAATTGGTATCATATCCACGTTCTGACTGCAACTATATTCCTAAAGCACAACTAGAGGATTCCCCCAAAATTATTGAAGCTCTAAAAAAATATGGCTTAAATGTAGCTGATAAAGCAGATTTGAGTATTATTGGTAAAGCATGGAATGACAGCAAAATTACTGCCCACCATGCAATTATTCCGACCGGTGTCCTGCCAGCTAACCTTGATAGTGATCAGGATAAAGTGTATAAGCTAATCGGACAAAGATATATTATGCAATTTCTGCATCCATGTAAATTTGAAACGGCTGAATACACAATAATAGCAGCTGATGAAACATTCCGTGGCAGCTGTAAGCATATCCTTGATTACGGCTATAAAGGCGTAGGCCTTGGAGAAAGCAACACAGAAGATGATAACTTGACTGATGTACTGCCAAACTTAGCGGAAGGAGAGAATTTAGGTCTCCCGGCTGATTGTCGAATAGACGCTAAAGAAACCAATCCGCCAAAACGCTTTACTGCCGGCACTCTAATTAGTGCAATGACAGATATATGGCGTTATATGTCCAGTGATAATCCTAATAGAGATAAATTGAAAGAAATTAAAGGTCTTGGTACACCAGCCACCAGGGATGGCATTATTGAAGATTTACTAGCTACAACCATAAAGGGTAAACCGGTACGACCGATGTTAAAAGAAATCAAAAATGAGCTTATTCCTACAGCTTTTGGTTTTTACGTCGTCGATAATATAGGAAAAAATCTTACTGTACCAGATGCTACTGCGCTTATGGAATATAAATTGGCGGAAGTTGAAGCAGGAAAATATGATATAGCATCTTTTCTGGAAGAGATAAAATGCATGGTAAATGAAAATATTGATTATGCAGAACATCATCAGTTCCCTCCTGATCCGGAAGGTAAACCGCCAGTTGAATGTCCGCATTGTCATAATGGTAATCTTATAAAATGTTACAGCAAAGCAACAAAGGCAGAATTCTTTCTTTGCAATAACAAAGAATGTAAAAACCCCTATAATAACAAACCATATTATTATAATGTTGGAGATGACGGAGAGCCTATAATTGGATATTGTCCGGTATGCAAAAATGTTATGGATAGAGCCAAAGGACCATATGGTTTTTTCTGGAAGTGTCCTCATTGCAATAAAAATTATCGTGATAAGAATGGTATGCCAGACTTTTCCCAGAAGCCTAACAATACTTTTATCAAAAAGCCATTTCATAAATCGTAAACGAGGTGATGATTAAATGGATGAACCAAACAAGTCCACAGATCCTATTGCAGCAGCTTGTGATAATGAAGTAAATAATATTTTGAAAGAAGATGATGAGGCTGCTAACGAAGAAAAAATTGATACAGCTCCTGATAATACTGATGTAGAAAAGGACGCTTCTTCTAATTTTGATGAATATGATTCTGATAACCAAAATGATGACTTAGCTGAAGAAATTAATCTAAATCTAAATGATATAGAGGAATTGGCAGAAGCAATTAACGGTATACATGATAAGGTGACTGTTATAGAAAATGACCAAACTAATTTTATCAGAAATACACAACAACGGTTAGAAGAGATTGATAATAATATAAAATCACTCATGGTCTCCTTACAAGAAATAGCTGAACAACCACAACAACTCAATGAGTTATCTCAATCCTTGTTGAAAACCAGCAGCAATATCAATACCAGCGTTACCAATCTGCAGACTGCTTTTAATGGTATCAATGAAAGTACCACTCAATGTATAAGAGAGTTGCAAACGGCCGCCAATGAAATACCTAAAAAATTGTTAGAAGATTGCTGTCAGCAGAATAAAACTGCCTTGGAAACAGCTGTATCTAATTTTAATGCTATGAATAGCGCTGTTCAAAAATGGATCAAAAAATTAGGTAACAATGCTGATTTAGCAACGCAGATTGTAATTACATCAGGTGTAATTACACCTGCCCTTATTCTTGTAGTATTAGTCATCATAGTCATGAAGATGTAAATTGAATACTATATTATGATTAGAATACTAAAATACAAATTGATTCAATCGTAAATTAATATATTTATCTTGCAAAATAGATTAATATATATTATAATTAACCTTGAGGACAGTACTAAGGATTTCTAATCAATCATTAGGCCATATGATTGATTTTTCTGCTCCTCTTTCTTTTCCTGGCTGTTTCTTTGAACGGGTTCAGCCAGGATTCCTCAGTCTATAAATCGTCAAAAGATAAATAATAAGAGGAAACAAGGCAACTCTTTAGGATTTATCTTGCGGCGATTTTAGAAATATATCATTCCGTAAGGGGGAAACCTATTATGAAAAAAAGTTTAGTTCTCGCAATGGCAATGGCACTCGGCGTAACCGCTTCTGCTTATGCTGCAAATCCGTTTTCCGATGTTCCTGCAGGTCATTGGGCTTATGACAGCATCAACAAGCTGGCTGCAGCTGGCGTAGTTGAAGGCTATGGCGACACTACTTTCGGCGGCGACAAATTGATGACTCGTTATGAAATGGCTCAAATCGTAGCAAAAGCTATGGCTAAGGGTGCTGATGTTGACAAGTTGGCTGCTGAATTTGCTGATGAGCTGGATAACCTCGGTGTTAAGGTAGCTGCACTGGAAAAGAAGGTTGATAATGTAAAAGTTACTGGCAATATCCGTTACAGCTATGCTGATAAATCTGGCGATATTGATGGTTCTACCAGCAAACTGCGTTCTCGTATCTGGGTAGCTGGTCAAATTAATGATGACTGGACCTATAGAGGTATGCTGCAAAACGAGCAAGACTTCCGTAACGATAACGGCGATGAAAAAACTGACTTCCAACGTGCATATGTTGAAGGCAAGCTCGGTGGTGTAAATGTAGCTGCCGGCCGTCAGGAATTAGTGCTTGGTGACGGCAACATCTATGATACTCGTTTTGATGGCGTCATCCTCGGTTATGGTAAAGATGTTAAGGTTGAAGGCTATTATGGTAAACCTACTAATCTGAACAGTGCTTTCAGCCGTGAAGCTATGCTTCAAAAGGCTGCTGACGGCAAAGATTATACTTTCGGCACTAAATATGATGAAGTATTAGGCGCCAAAGTATCTGCTAAAGCCGGCAAATTCAACGCTGCTGCTGCTTATGACGTTTTCAAAGGTGATACTACTAAAAAAATTGCTGCTGCAGATATTACAGCTGAAAGCGTAGAAGCAGATGCTGTAGATGATAAGACCTTAGAAGACAACAAAATCTGGTCTGTAGCTGCTGGCTATGCATTTGATAAAAATGTAAAACTGGATGCAATCTATATGCACTCCAATTTAGACGGTGTTGGTGATGACCAAGATGGTTATGTAGTTGGCTTAAACTATAAAGGTGCTAAAGCTGCAGCTACCGGTTCCTTCGGTCTGTACGCAAAATACTATGATCAAGCTTCTACCACTATTATGGCTCATACCATGAATGGTGAATATGGCACTAACGGCATTAAGGGTTATATGGTAGGCGCAAACTATGCATTTGCTAAAAACATTGTTGGTGCCGTTGAATACTATGATCTGGATGGTAAGGATGCTGCTGAAACCAACATGAAAACTCTGTGGAGCCAAGTAGTATTCACATTCTAATTAATATGTTTTAAGGTGTACTACCCCAACCTGTACACTCTTATATACCTTTCCACAGGGACCTGAACTATGTTTCAGGTCCCTTTTAATATAAAGAGGTTGATTATGAACGAAGAAGTTTTACCACAAGACATTGCTGCAGAACAGGCAGTGCTTGCTGCCATTCTTTTAGATAGGGATAGTATAAAAAAGATATTAGATGTATTAGATGCCGACGACTTTAGTCGAGAAGCCCATAAATTGATATACAAAGCAATGATGAGCTTATTTTTTCATGATGAGCCAATAGATTATATAACATTAACTAATTATCTGCGCAGCAGAAATGAATTGGCTTCAGTCGGTGGATTAGCTTATGTTATGGGATTAAATGCAATATCTGCAGCAAATATAACTTATCACGCAGCTATTGTTAAAGATAAATCGGTTCTTCGTTCTATGATTAGAGCTGGTATGATTATTCAAGAACTCGGTTATAGTGCAAGTGATGTAAATAAAGCTGTAGATGAGGCGCAACATCTTGTGATGCAGCTTTCTAATTTTCATCATAAAGAGACTTTACAGACTGATTCGCTAAGCGAACTGCTTAAATATTGTCTTAATCGCGTAATTTCAAGTAACTATAAAGGTATATATACAGGCTTTAAGTGTCTGGATAATATGACTAATGGATTGCATCCTGGAACGTTAACGATTATATATGGTGTCTCAGGATGTGGAAAAACAGCATTGGTGCTTCAAATCATGGCTAATATGATGAAGAACAATAAAGTCATATATATTACTGATAGCGGTCTTGATGAGATAGCTTTAAGAATGGTATGTGTGCTTGCTGAAGTATCATGTTGGAGATTTAAAACCAATCAGATGAGTGATGATGATTGGGAAAAAATACAGCAAGCTATTATTTCCAACGAGACTGATAGGGTAGGTATATATAGTTTTGATGCTTCTTTGATTGAATTGATAAGCCGGATAAGAGAAATATATAGAGAAAAGAAAATGGATGTACTTATTTTAGATTTGCAGTGTATCAGGCAAACTGATGAGGAGTTGTTAAAAAAAGTAAAGTCATTGGCAGATGAATTGGGAATAGTGATTATCGTTAATATGAAAAAAATACCGGAACAAATACAAGTGGATGATTTACGCTTACTATTAAAAAAAGATAATAATAGTGACTATAAGTTGTCTATTGAAAAGCATATTGGTGGACCTGTAGGTAGTATAGATATGTCTTTTGACAGTACAGTGCTTACTTTTAAAGAAATGTAGAACTGCAGCAGTTATGCTGGATTAACCTTATTGTACTTAAAGATAAGTTATGATAGAATAGCTGTTAAGGTAGATTAGGTTATTATACAAAACGTAAGCAGGTGAGATTATGGATGCTAATTTAATGATAAATATTGTTGCTGGCCTAGCAGTTTTAGATGTTACAGCTTGCTTAGGATATAACTTATATATGCTCAAAAAGTATTCTGATGGTCCGTGTGGAAAATATGCGATTGATTTTCTGCCTTGTAGTATGCTACTGAAAATAGCTGTTATCTTATTGCTTTTAATGATTTGTTATGGGAAATATGTCTATGATCATGATTTCTTATTGCCGTTAATCATGCTCATTGCCGGATTACTATCTATTGCTGATATGATTGCCAGTAGAGTAGAGTTTTTGGTTGACGCATATAAGTAGTCGCATTTTGAAAAAAGAAGGCTCAGAGACAATCCTAGGAGACGTTCTGAGTCTTCTTTTTTGTTGGACATATAAAATTGCCTGTGCCTGTTTTATTGTGCCGTAGGCACTGTTTTGATTTGCTTTTATAAAGAAGAGAAAGCCGTTCTGAAGAACGGCTTTCTTTAAAGTATTTTTAAAAACCTATTTCAATGCAACGCTTTAAGGATATACCCATGCTACATGAACCAAAGATTTCAATATCGTCATAGTCTTCACCGACACGAATAATGCGATAATAATTTTGTGGCTCTTCTTCATCAAGTTTGTCGAAGAAAGCATCGATGAATCCAACGTAAGGATATTCATGTACATACCATTTTTGGTTAGTCCATTTAATAGCTACCCACTTTTTGCAAGGAGACTCATCCACATAAGCAGACTGCATTAAAGTTTTCACATTGTCTTTCAGCTTATTATCATTAATAGCGTCTATTGATTTCAACAGTTCCGTATAACGCGCCTTACGCATTACAACGGCTATATCACTATAATATCCCATAATAAATCCTTTCTTATCATCGTTAAAATTGTTTTTCTGCTATGAAGCTATAGATGTTGAGTTTTTTATGTTTAAACATTAGTTTTTCCTGCTTTTTTAAGCAATTCCTTTACACTGACGCTTAAGTTAATGGAAGCTTCATATGCTGTAATATTTTCGGAAATATACATTTTTTGCCCATTACAATACTTGGTTCTGGTAAAACATCCATTATTGTACATAATTTCTATTTGATTGCAATGGTCTAAACTTTTGAAAAATCTCTTTGAATAAATCAATCGTACCACTCCTTAAATATTCTAGATGAACTAGTATACCACCTTCCTGCGACAATTTTTATTTGCTTTTCGCACATATTCAGGAATTGCGATTAGCCTAAAGGCAAGGCTGCGTAGCACCTGCTTGCAGGTCTGCCTTGCCTGCAGGCGTATGAGCAATTACAATATGTGCGAGAAAAGCAAGAAAAAGATGATTTTTGGCGTTGCCTGTTTTATTTTGCCGTAGGCACTGTTTTAATTCGTCGATTTCTGTTATATCTTCATATAAGTCTATATATTTCATATAATCCATATTGGGTTATATGAAATATATAAAAACATAAAAAGAGTTGGCACAAAAATGCCAACTCTACTAGTTAATCTTCATAATGACCTTTACATGAATAGATGTAAAGATTGTCATTAGTGTCAATATCATATACAAGTCTATTTGTTTGGTCTATACGTCTACTATAACCAGGTCTATATTTTAATGGTTCTGGTTTACCAATACCCTCTAAAGCTCCGTTTCTCTCTATATCCTTGATTAGAGCATTGATGCGTTTGAGAGTTTTTTTATCCTGCTGTTGCCAGTACAAATATTCATCCCACGAGATATTAGTCCATACCTTATTCATCTTCTGTATCCTCTATTAAATCATGTACTTGCCCGAAGCCTTTTTTTATTTGCTCCATGCTTCTATCAAGCTTAGCAAGGTATTCAGCATTTCGGATACTTTTCATAAGCTGATTGTAGTTATCAAGGCTCATAATAACGATGTTTTTTTCGTTTTTACGAGTAATAATAACAGTTTGATTATTATCACTTGCTTCATCACAATAATCTTTTAAATTATTTCTGAGCGTAGAATAGTTAACAGCTAACATAATTATCGAACCTCCTTTATCCTTGTACAATATATTGTACAATATATTGTACAAGGATGCAAGATGAAATCAGTAAATTTACTTTCTAATTATCATATGACGCAAAATATTTTCGTCGATTCTCATAACACGGTCAAGCTCCAATACAGTTTTGCTGACAGCATTGAATGTTATTAATACGTAAAAGCCGTAATCAAAATCTTTGTTGCCGTTTCTGATTGTGTAAGCTAAGCGCTTTTGTCCCCAACGGTCAGTATGTTCAACTTCACTGTTGTTATCAGTAAGCAGTTTTTCATATTTTTCGATGACAGTATCAATGGTTTCGTCTTCAAAAGGTTTGGTGATAAACATAATCTCATAGGCATTGAGAGTAGGCTTAATCAGAACATCGTGATTTCTTTCCATAATAAATTTCCTCCTGTATGAGCAGTATTTGTATTCGCCCTACTCGGCGAGAATTTTTATTTGCTTTTCGCACATATTAAGTGATTGCGAATAGCCGGAGGGCAAGGCTGCGCAGCACCTGCTTGCAGGTTTGCCTTGCCAGCAGGCGTATGAGCAATTACAATATGTGCAGGAAAAGCAAGAAAAATAATATTATTGGCGTTGCCTGTTTTATTGTGCCGTAGGCACTGTTTTAATACTCCAATGGTCAATTTAAACTTATATGTTCATATAAAATATATAAATCCATATGTCTTATATAAAGCAATGGAAAATATAGAAGAAGAGCTGACATTTTAGCCAACTCTTCTTTTTACTTTATTTTCTTATCATATGCTTAATAATTTGTTCCATGAACTCATCAGCAGTCGCAAAGATTTTATCAATATTATTATTGATGAAACTCGTAATTCTATTAATATCCTCATCCTCCAATCCTACTGTATCAATTTCTCCGTCATCATTGATAAAGTTTTTCATTACTAAAACATTACCACACAACGGCTGACCATATTCTTGGTAACCGAAAAGGTAGCTGGCAATAGGATTCAGAATAGGTCTGCCGTTAAGCAGAAATTCATCGTCGAATACAAGGCAGTAATCATCTAAGCCTAATTCTTCGTAGATGTCCTTAATATCAATGAAGCCGCAAAGTTCTCCTATACCTTTTTTCATTCTTTGATACTTATATTCAGCAGGTGGCAGTTCTACTTTTATAACAATACTGCTTGGTTCAATTTTTAATGCTACAAGTTTTTCTGTTGATTCAACCATTTGAAATTCCTCCTTAAATTTCAATACCTCTTTCTTTAGCTACAGCTTCAATGACTTCCAATGCTTCGTCTAAGCATTTTTTGTGCCAACTGTCCGTGGAAGAGTTATAGATTTTTATAAACTTATTGGCTTTTTCAATTAGTTGTTGGTTAGGCAAGTTTCTAGCTTCTTCAATAGTCATTTCATAAGTTTTTCCACTTCTGCTCTTCACATCTCCCCATTATTTCTTTTTATCTTCTTTCATGAAATCATCATAAGTACCTGCATAGAAAAAACGCTTTTTTGATATGTACCCAGTTTTCTGGACACCGCTTAAAAATTGAATAATTATATTTG
>ERZ779866.2253-NODE-2253-length-17719-cov-3.259681_pt1 | contig 17719 bp, 17 predicted proteins | sample MGYA00511248_ERZ779866 | MGnify/ENA primary metagenome ERZ779866 (study PRJEB29588, sample SAMEA2155758) | human gut metagenome | biome: human gut; feature: human-associated habitat; material: faeces | place: Denmark | collected 2008/2010 ... | reverse complement strand
CGAGGGGGCTGGCGCAGTAGCCAATGCGATTCCACCGAACAGAAAAGCCAAATAAAGCGGGATATCCGCCGTCCAGAAAATAATACCAAAGACCAGGCTCACAACCAGGAAGGTCCCCAGGGACTCCGTGATGGTAGTGACCACAATCTGAGGACCTGCCTTTTTCATCTGCCTCCAAAGGAGCTCTGTGCCGATCATCAGTCCAAAGGTACACTCAAAGATGCTCTCCAGGACCTCAAACCAGGTGGAGTCCAGCACAGAGCTCCCCAGCAGATTCAGGGCATGAGGTCCCATAAGCATACCAGCTATGAGCCAACCTAAAATAGAAGGCAGTTTCACTTTAGATATGAGTTTGCCCGCGCAGAACGCAATGGCGATGGATATGAGCAGCCTCATGACATCCAGTAGAAGCACCATTCTTGATGTCCCTCCTTATTTATATAGACGAATCCGTCTATAACTTGAGAGTATACCACTGATGGACGGATCCGTCTATCACAAAATTGTAAACCTTTTTGCTCTGAAAGGACCTCCAGCAGCAAAGCCGGAAAAAAACCGGGTGGTACATACTCTCGTATCCCACCCGGCTACATATGTTTTTTTTATCAACAAGTTCGTTCGGTTAAATACCGTTGTTGTGGCTTTTGTCTTTGTTGCAATTAAATAATCCGGCAGCGCGAGCATATCTAAACCGGTTCTGTTCCCCCGCCTCTTTTTATGGCTTCTCTTTCCATATCTGCTCCATATTCCCTAGAAGGTGGGAAGAGTCATACTCTGCCTTCACGGATCAGGTCCTGGCTTTCCGCTTCCTTTACCCTTCTATGGGTCTCAGTGTATACCAGGTGCTGTTGTTAATGGCACCCCAGCCGGGATAATTCGTCCACCCCTCATACCGGTCAGTTCGGTATGGAAAATAGGCTTTGTCCCAGCAAAGGGCCTCTCCAATATACTGCTCAGCGTTGATCTGCTGGAGAAGCCTGGTCCCGTCCACATAGGCCGCCTCATCAGGAGCCTGTCTCCGGCTCTCGTACGCCTCCACAAACTCCTGAAGATCGCAGGTACCCCAGTTGCCATCCAAAGTGTTGTCGATAAAGTAGTAGTAGCAGGAGGTCTGAGCGGCCATGCCGGAGGTGCAGTAGCAGATGAAGATCTGATAGCTCCCATCTTTACAGAGCTGGTCCTCATACTCCTCGTTGTTCACGCTCTGGTCATCTACGTGTGCCTTTATCCCAATGGCATCCAGATTCTGAACCATGACTTCCGCAATTCGCAAGTAGATCTCCCGGCGCGTGGCGCTGTTTTGTGGAGAGACCAGGATATCCATAGGGCTGCCATCAGGCATCTCCCGATAACCGTCTCCATCTGCATCCAGATAACCGCCCTGGTCCAAAGCGGCCTTGGCCCCCTCCAGGTCCTGTGCTAATTGTGGGAGGGTCCCATCATAGCCCAGGTTGGGTGGCGCAATAACACCTAGCCTGGGAACCTGGGCCTCCTTACCACCGATGGTAGCGGCCAGCAGCTCATAGTCCAGGGAGAGGGTTACAGCTTTCCGGAAATTTAGGTCATCCGTGGGCTCTTTCCGAAATCCAAACAGGATTATGTAGCTGCCGGTATTATCACTCATGCCAGGGTCTACCTTCTCCGCACCAGTAATGGAAGAGGCCATCGTTGCCGGTATGGGACTAGCATAGCTGTACATGGCGTCAATTTCCCCATTTCTCAGGGCCATCACCAGGGCATCGTTGCTGTCAAAGGAGCGGACAGAGACCTTTCGCACCGTCACCTCCCGGCCTAAATAGGTGTCGCTCACCGCCTCATAATAACTGGTCTGGGCGTCCTGGTCCACACTGACAAAGCGGTAGGGCCCACATCCAATTACAGCATCCTCCCCACGGTAGTCCTTGGGGGCATCAATATTTTCCCAGATATGCTTTGGCTGGACGTAAAAATAGCCGGCCACCAGCTTGAGCCACTGGTAGGCCCCTGGTTCCTTCAGCACCACATTGATGGTGTCCTCATCCACTTTTTCGGCGTGGTCCACATAGGAACCGTAGCTGGAGCTGCGCACGTTGATATTGTAGTCAAAGGTAAACAGGACATCCTCCATGGTCAAAGGCTCACCGTCATGCCAGGTGATGCCCTGGTCCAAAGCCAAGTCACAGGTAATGGTGGTAGAATCCTCACTGACTGTCCAGTTCGTGACAATGAAGGGCTCTACTTCGCCGTCGGCACTGGTCTGCCAAAAGGGGGCCGTCACAAATGAGGTATAACACATTTTTCCAAATGCATCGTTCTCTACAAAGGTGGTGAACATCTCATTTGCCGCGGTGGTGCCGATACGCAGCTCCTCCACCACGCCAGAAGTAGCTGCGGACACTGTTTGGACCGGCGCGCTCTCGGGGCTCCCCCCTTGGCTCTCCACCGGGGGCCGGGCACCGCAGGCCGACGTCAGCAGCAGCATACCCGCCAGCAACAGGGATGAAAGTCGTTTCATGTGGATAATCCTCTCCTTTGCCTTGCATTTATCAGAAAACAGGGCATAAAAAAGCACCCCTGTTCTCCTCTCTCAACGAACAGGGATGCTTTTAGAGCGTAAAAAGGGGGACAACTACCCACCTGATGCTGCACCACATCAAAACGCTGTGGCTTCACCGCCACGGCCCGCTCTCTTCTCTCTCGCCGAAAGAATAGAACTCTACAGATATGGCAGGTCTCCTGGCTCCAGTTCATCCGGCCCCTCCGCCTTCCCGGTTTCCCAGTGGCGTCTGATGGATGGTCCGTCCCTGTCACAGTAGCGGGAGCTGCTGCAGATTTGCACTGCATTCCCTTTTCAATACAACGTGTATCACCATATCCTGGTATACGTGATTCAATTGTAAGGCTAGTATATACCATCCCAAAGGGAGTTGTCAATCTCCTGCATAACAGAAATTATTTTCCATGTTGATTCGGCGGGTAAAGCTGGTTCATAGATGTTTTTAGGAACCAATTTTCAATGCACGCCAACAAAAAACGACCGCTCAGTGTATGCATCCAAAGTCAAAAAGATGGAGTATCAGGGAGGTTATCCCGTCTCTGTCTAAAAATTGAATATGCTGTACGAATTGAAAATTATTTATAGTTACTATTGATACACAGCACAGTTTCTGCTATATTATAGATTAGAAAATCAAATAAATTTGTCTGAGTCCTATTTTGGACAGCCGTGGAATTGGGTGAGAGTCCCAGCGAGTCGGTCACTGTGAAACCTGCAAGGACAGGGTAAGTCAGATACACGTCAGACAAATCACGTTCCTGCCGAAACCGGGAAGTCCACCCATTTTGCGTTGTGTTATCGCAACTGTGAAATGCCTTTTGAGACCTGCCGTTCTTTCGGATGCGGCAGGCCTTTTTCGATTTTGGAGGGGGCAAAATATGCACCGCAGCCGCTATCTTCTTAAACGATTTGCCGGTTATCTGGCCACAATCTTCTTGATTCTCTTGTTTAATTTTGTCCTGATCCGGGTGATGCCTGGGGACCCAATGCTCTATATTTTGGGGGAGGAGGATTACTACGATTTCTATTACAATAATCCGGACTATCTGGAGCAGTTGCGGCAGGAGTATGACCTGGACGGATCGATCCTCCACCAGTTCGGACTCTACTGGCAGGACATCCTGCACCTAGACTTTGGTACCAGTTACCACTACGGGCGACCTGTTCTGGATCTGATTTTATTCCGGGCCTCCTGGACGCTACGCCTAGTCCTGCCAGCGGTGCTGCTGGCGTCGCTGCTAGGGGTCTTATTCGGCTTGCCGGCGGGGTGGTTCTCCGGACGTTGGGGTGAGCGGCTGGGGACTCCTTTCTTCACAGTCCTGCACACCATTCCCACCTACTGCCTGTCCATTATCCTGTTGTCCATTTTCTCTTATCATTTGGGTTGGCTCCCGTTGGGCGGCATGGTGTCCGGTGGAAAGAGCGGAGCCGCCTATTTGTGGGACATGCTCTGGCACATGACACTACCGCTGATTGTTCTGATTCTCTACCGCACCTCCTACGACTACTTGATTCTGCGCTCCAGCGTCCGGGATATCCGGGAGGAACCTTATATCACCACTGCCTTTTCTAAAGGACTCCCTCAGAGAAAGGTTCTGCTCCGCCACGCTCTACCAAACGCGCTGCTGCCCTATGTCACAGCGGTCTGCCTCCAATTTGGCGCAGCGGTGGCCGGCACCATGACTATGGAAGTCATCTATAACTGGAGCGGGATGGGCAGTCTAATCTATGATGCGGTCAACAACCGAGATTTCCCTATTTTGCAGGCGGCTTTCCTGGTGATTGCAGTCTTTACAATCTTGGCCAATATCCTGGCGGACGTTCTCTATGTTGTCATTGACCCGCGTCTGAGAAGGGAGGCATCCCCACGGTGAAATGGTACCATCGCTTTCGTGGACACACCGCTGCTGTTGCAGGAGTGATTCTTCTTCTAGTCATCCTCCTAGTGGCGGTCTTTGCCCCGATTCTGGCGCCCTATGACCCTTGGGCGATGGGAACTCCCTATCTGTCGCCCAGTCGGGAACATTTGCTGGGAACCAATGATATTGGGCAGGACATCCTCAGCGAGTTGATCTATGGTACGAGGGTATCCTTGTTTATCGGCATTTTCGCAGCTCTCATCACGACCATTGTTGGCACGGCAGTGGGGGTACTGGCCGGCTACTTTGGCAGTTTCATCGACCGCATCCTCATGGCTGTAACAAATATCGTGATCGTGATTCCCAGCCTCCCCTTAACCGTCGTACTGGTAGCCTACCTTCAGGCCGGGATATGGAATATCATCATTGCTCTGTGTGTCACCTCTTGGGCGGGGACGGCCCGCTTAATCCGCGCCCAAGTGATGCAACTGCGTCAGCAGCCTTTTGTCCAGCTAGAGCGTACCCTCGGCATGGGTCACGGATACATCATGCTGGTCCACATCCTGCCCAATGTTTCCGGCATCATTTTGACCCGCGGGGCACTGTCTGTGGCATCAGCTATGCTCAGCGAGGCCAGCCTCAGTTTCCTGGGGTTGGGCGCCCTGGGGCAAAAGAGTTGGGGCTCCATTCTTAACAACGCATTTTTCCGCAACGGCGTAGTAAATAACTACTGGTGGTGGTACTATCCGCCCATTCTGTGTATCTGCCTGTGTGTGGTGGCGTTTCTGCTGATTGGCTCCTGGGAAAACCGCCGGGACCGGGGGCAGAGCCTGCTGTCCATGTAAGGGGTTACGTTATGCTGAAAATTCAAAACTTAACCGTTCAGTTTCGTCTGCCACAGGGTGCCATTACAGCTCTGGAAGGGATCAATCTTACCTTGAACGACGGTGAGAAACTCTGCATTGTGGGGGAAAGCGGCAGCGGGAAGAGCGTCCTGATGCTGGCCATCCTTTGTCTCCTGCCAGACAATGCCCGTGTATCCGGGCGCATCCTGTTGGACGGGGAGGATCTGCTGCAAAAAAGCCGAAAGGAACTGACAAAGATTTTGGGAGTGAAACTTTCCTATGTGCCTCAGGGCAGCGGAAACAGCCTCAATCCACTGTTGAGATTGGGCTTTCAGGTCAGCGAAAGTCTGGTGGAACATCACCGCCTATCCCGGCGGGATGTCGATCGGCGGAGCGCCCAACTCCTCCGGAAGTTCCACCTTGGAGATGAGGAGAAGTTGGTACACTCCTATCCCCACACACTCTCCGGCGGCATGCGACAGAGAGTTTTGCTGTCACTCGGCATTGCGCCGGAGGCTCCCTATCTGGTAGCCGATGAGCCCACCAAAGGTCTGGACAGCGACAGGGTTGGTCTGGTGGCCGACTGTTTTAACAGCTTGGATGGATGTTCGCTCCTCTGCGTTACGCATGATCTGACCTTTGCCCAGCAGGTAGCGGACCGCATTGCAATCATTTACGCTGGGCAGATGATTGAGTGTGAGGTGACGGATCGATTTTTCCGTTCACCCCGCCACCCCTATTCCAAAGCGCTGCTGGATGCAATCCCGGAGCGGGGCCTTAATGCCATTGGCGGGTTCAGCCTCGGCCACGGGGACTATTCCAACGCCTGTCGCTTTTATAGCCGTTGTCCCCGCCGAACAGCACAGTGTCAGACACAGCCCAAAGATTACTGGGATGGTGAGAGGATGGTGAAATGCATCTATGGCACTTCTTGAGGCAGAATCGCTCAGGAAGACCTATCGCACCACCACACGCCAGGTAGAGGTCCTTACAGGAGCTTCCTTCACTGTAGGTATTGGGGAGACTATTGGAATTTTAGGCCCCAGCGGCAGTGGAAAGAGTACCATCGGGCAGATTATCACAGGCCTAATTCGGGCTGATAGTGGAATCATACGGTATCGAGGGGCTGAACTCCATTATCCTCTGCGGGGAAATCACCGTCGGGAGATTCAGATACTCTTCCAGCACCCGGAGGTCTCCTTCAATCCTAAATATCGCCTGGAACAGAGCTTTCAGGAGATATGCCGGCACTATAATCTTGGCCTCAGCCGACAGGCGTTGCTGGACTATCTAGCCGACTTCGGCCTATACCAAGAGCATCTGGAACGACGCCCGCTACAACTTTCCGGCGGCGAACTGCAGCGAGCCATGGTAGCCCGAGTGATGTTGCTGAACCCCAGTCTGATTGTGCTGGATGAGCCGACCTCTATGCTGGATACTATCAGCCAGGCGCAGGTCTTGTGTATGCTGGAGGATCTACAGCGACAGCGGCAGGTATCTTACATTTATATTACTCACAGTCGCTGCCTGGCCGAGCATTTGTGCCAGCGCATCTATCATTTGGACGGTGGGCAGTTGTGGGAAGATTGTCCTCCCACAACCGTCTGTCATCAATAAATATAAAAGAGCGAAAAGAAGAAAGGGCGTTCTATCATGAAACACATCACATTGTTCCTACTGAGCATGGTTCTGCTTCTCCAACTGACCGCCTGTGGCGGGAATTCCAATCTTAATGAATCCCCTAGTGGGTCAGATCCTTCCGATCAGCAAACGGTTGCAGATGACGGTGTGCTGCGAATCGGCTGTACCATCGCTCACACCACCTTCAATCTCTTCGATCAGGGCGGTGCCTATGGGAAACTGAACCTGGAGTGTTTTGGGCAGCAGCCTCTGGTTGGGATGGATGAAAACGGGGAACTGACACCCGGATTTTTTGAGACCTTCGAGATCAACGATGCCAATGACACCGTTGTTTTTACTTTCCCCACAGATGCCAAATTCCACGACGGAACAACCATTACCCTGGAGGACGTGCTGTTTTCCATGGAGTCCTGGATGGATAAATGGCAGGGCCGCGGATACAACGTTACGGTCACTGACTCTGCAGAGGGAACCATCACCTGCCAATTGGACACGCCATCCGCCTATGCCTGGCTGTCCTATGGGGCCGGTCAATGTTACATTGCGCCATACCATGTCTGGGAGAACGTCTCCGGGGACTATGCCAATTACACCGGCGAGGATGCCCACATTGGGGCGGGCCCTTATCAGTTTATCTCCTATGATGAGGCTGCCCAGGTCTCCTATTACGAGGCATTTGGGGACTACTACTGGGGTGAGCAGACCATTGAAAAGGTGGAACTGCACAGTTACTCCAGTCCTGAGAATTTAGTTATGGCGATTAAGAACGGCGAGATTGACGCGATGTATACCTATGCCTCTCCTATTGCCTCTACCCTGATCGGCACACTGGAGGGCGTAGAGAATGTGGAGGCCGGCGGTAGTGACTACAGTGGGAACTACCAGTTGACTTTTGGCTTTAACGTCTACCCTACCAATGAGCAGAACTTCCGCGAAGCTGTCTACTATGCCCTGGACTACGATCTGCTGGCCACTACCATCGGTGGTGACGAGGCCGTACCTGCTCATAAGGGCATGATCCCCCAGGGAAACAAGGGCTATGTGGATGGGTATCCTGTCAATGCAAGGGATTTGGATGAGGCCAATCAGATTCTGGACACTGCCGGATATCTGGATGTTGACGGCGACGGAATCCGCGAGGATCAAAGCGGGCAGGCTATGACCGTCTCTATCCTGCCACAGAGCGGGAAAAATGAGATGATGACCCGTTTGGCGGAGGTCATTGTGAACAATCTGGCGGATGTGGGCATTCGGTGCGCCATGGATGAGGATGCCATGCGAAATGACGATATTTTCAAGCAGCGTACTCAGGCGGACAAAAATTATCAACTCTATGTGGGATATACCACGCCAGGTGTGGCCGATTACCGCACCTCTGCCTTTTATATCCTGCCGGAACCCTACTATCAGTCCGGTACCTTTGATGACCCTGACTATGTAGCTGCTTACCAGGCGCTCCAGGATGCAAAGAATGCCGAGGAATATGGAGTTGCCGCTGCAGAGATTCAGGCTATTAACGCTAAAAAGCTCCCGTTGATCGCCCTAGCTTGGGAGCAGGCATATTTCCCTTACCGGACAGACCGCTTTGTCGGCTGGGAGAACTGGCCTTCTACCGGTGTCATCAACCAAGACACCTGGTTTACTGTTACGCTGAAGTGATGTAATAAGGAAAAGGTTGAAGTTTTATTCTGCCACACACATGCTCAGCGCTGTACACTGGTTTGCCAACTTAGATATTATAGAAACAAGGTAGGTTGAAAGCTCCCAACGGTTCTTAGCATAAAATTTCTACTGCTATATATGCTATAAAGGCATATGACTTTCTGGAAGAAAGCCATATGCCTTTTTATATATTTCGGGAGGGATGTATGCCGGATTTTATTAATAAAGGGGTTATAAATTATATGAAAAAATATTGTACATGGTTGCTGGTTCTCCAGATAACTGATGATCTTTCCGCGGTTCCGAAACTGGTCAAGGTAAAACTCCTGATAATGGTTATGCGTAATTCCAAACTCCAGAAACCCGCACTGTGACGGATGTCTGGAACCGTGAAGTAGAAACCCCTTATGAGGTAAAGTCCATTATTGGTCTAGGTTCTATGGGACCCAGGTTTGCCGCATACCTGGATGTAGTTGATATGATGGTGGCATATTTCGGACGTGGGAAGAGCTCCCGCAGTACATCGTCAGGAGGAGGATTTTCTAACAGTTCAGAAAACCGTACAGGCCGGGTGCCTTCTATATTCTCATTTACTGGCGTGTTCGTTTTCCTCATCATAATTCCCTCGTCAGCCTGTGCCTCATCTGGGTACAGGCTTTTCTTGTCCTATATTCACCAGCACCTTCTGCTTTGTACAGGAGATTTCCTCCAGAATTTTATAAGCAAGTGGGAATTCCGACAGATCACAGATACAGAAATCAGACCGGGCTATCATATGGGAGAGAACATCGAACGAGGCGGCATCTGCCGCGCTGGAAAGGCCAATTCGCTCCACCGCGTCGCAGGGAGGGCAGAACATGGCCAGCTCATCCTCGCTCTCCGGGCACATACTGTCGGTCACGACTGCTGTGATACGGGGCTTCTGGCACCGAATCGAGGCCTGGTAGCTTTCTCTCAGCACGTAGAGATAGGGGGAGTGGCATAAGTCCCCTGTGATATAAAATTGTATAATACCGTAGCGTTCCATAATAAAACGAAGCAGCTTTTCAAACATACGGAGTCTTTCATATGTAGCGGTTCCTGTGGAGACAATGCAGCAAGTTAAAGCGGGAGGATTCCTTTCTTTTTCTGCCCAGTAATATCTGTGTTCCAAAGCCTTGCGCAACTTGTGGAAGGCCGCTACTTTTATCTGTCGGACCCTCTCTGGGCCTACTCCCAGCAGCGCCCCGGCCTCTTTTAAGGTACAGCCGCCGTTCAGCTTTTGAAATACAAGCTGTTCCTTATCTGGTAGTTGCGTGGCAAATTCCAGGATGGCCTCAACTGTTTGCTCGTTTGAAATATCAATGATTTCCAAGTCCTTCTTGCGCCTGGCAGAATAAAGCAGCAGATTTTCCGTGTCTAAAAGCGGCTCATAGAGGCAGCTTATCAGATGTGTAGACTGCTGGATTAGAAACCGTACAGCGCTTTTATAGCTTTGCGCAACATTGTTTCCCACTGGCAGCGCGAGCGGTAATGGGACCATTTTATCCACGATACACGGGGGATAGTCGTGCCCAATCTTTGTCTCGCCATCCACAACAACCGACACCGTAACTTTACCAGGATAACGGGTCTTCGCCTCCAGAACGGCCAACAGGCAGCGGTCAAAAAAGGGGCCCCTTTGATACATTAAGAATTCTACCGTATTATTTTTATTTACAACGCGATCCACAGCAGCCCGCAGCCTGTCTTGAATGTCTACATCGTAAATTCCCTCTTTATCGTAACCTCCATTGTGTCCAAGGAAAGAACACACTGCCATATTGCCCACACTCCTCTCACGCAACCATGCAATACATCATTTTCGGCAAAGTCACGACAACTATATTTCTCAACCATATCCGCTGTCCACAGACAGCGGCATTATGCTTTCTGAGCCCCATCACCAAGCAACTTGACGGTCTCCTCCGATTCCCAGGTCGGCTTGAAGTCCAGGCGTGTCAGCGCATCCCGGAAGGCTGTCACAAGGGTATCCCACATCTGCTGTCTTTCCAGTAGCTCCTTCAGATATTGCTCCCAGGTGTAATCCCTTCCAGCATTGAGCTGGTCGTGATAGTAGGCGATTTCACACCTGAAAAGGATTGCGCACACAATAGCGCGCCCCTTTTCTGCTGGGAAAAGCTGTGAGCAGCGAAAGCTGTCGTTCCGCTGACCGCGCACATCAGCAGGATCAAGGAAATTGATATTCTCAGTATGAAAATGGAAAGCGTCATGATGGAGGAAATCACTGAGGGTACGCCGGAAGACCGCTATGGCCGCGTCCCGCAGCCTTTTGATGCTGCGAACCGCCAGGACAAAATCATCCCATAGCCAGCCGTCAGGCAGTCCCCCAGCCTTCTCCCGGCACAGCTCATATAAATCCCGCTGCACCCGGTAAGTAAGATACTGGGCATAAGTGTCAATTTCATCCTGATCTTCTAATGACAAATAGCGGTTGGAGGAACAAATTTCTTCTATGGGAATCTCATACCTGGCCTGCTGTGGGCGGCTCTCCCTATGGTCTGTTCTGCTCATGGATCTTCTCCACTTCCTGCTCCTCCAGCGTTTGGAGGAACCCCAGCGCGTGTTCTATTTGCAGAACCCTCCCGATCATTCCTGCTTTGCCCCCAATCGGGGCGGCGGTATCTATAACTGACAAAGCATAGCGAAACCCAAGGTAGAAACCGTACCGCAGCACACCGTAGACCCGGTTGTCCCAGGCGTTGTACAGGTCTGTTATCTGCTCCTGCGTCTCCCCGTCAAGCTGCCGCTCCACCTGGGCAAAGAGGCCGTTGATCTGTTCCCGCTTTTGGTTGTAGTCGATATGCCGTTTCATGCTGGGAACGGTCATAATCTGATTGACAACATAGGCGTCAAAGGCATCCTCCGGCGCTTTCTCCACAAAGCACTGCTCAAAGCCTGCGTATACCCCCTGGGAAAAGGAAAAACGGAGGGCATATAAGAGATTCTCCGCGCACAGCTTTTCCGCCTCCAGCAAGGCGGCCTTCTGTCCGCCGGTCAAGGCCGAGAGCAAAACACCCCTTTCCTCCAGAGGCTCCCAGTTGAGCCCATAAGTCTCCAGCTCTGGCCGGTAAGCCCGTTCCACCTCCTTCAGCAATTCGAGCGTGAACATCCGCTCCTGCATTGCAGACAGTTCATTCTTGAAATTCATGCACGACGCCTCCCTCGCTCTTTTATTTCTCAGATTCTTTTGGGATTAACTACCATTATTTAGATGCTTTCCTGAATCTATAAGCGATTTCCTGTGACGTTAGAATGATAATCAATAGTCTCTCGGCCTAGATTCTACGCATAGCGTATAAGTCGCAACCATCAATCATCCTTCCGTGCCGCTTCTCGCTATACATAGTCAACAGGCGGCCGGCCAATTTCACCATCTGGCAATTTCTATCGATCATATAACCACCATAATATTTGCGGCTTGTATACCCAAGCACATTGCGAATCCATGTTAGCCACCGCTCTGGACGTATTATCCAATATTTCTAGGTACATCATTTATAATGAATAAAATATATAATAAATATCATTATAAATGATATCTTATGGTATAAAATTATCCCCAAAAGGGGGGAGAGCTAAGTGGAGGTTTACGATTTTGGATTAAGGTTGAAGGAACTTCGAGAGTCCAAAAAACTATCACAAACGGAGGTCGCGGCGCGTCTGAATGTAGTTCCTTCCACAATTAGCGGGTATGAAAGTAATACCATCACCCCGAGCTTGGAGCAATTTGCAAGACTGGCGATTATGTATAACACGTCTTTAGATTATATGATGGGACTTGATGACCGCACTTGTTTTTATTTAGACGGTTTGAGCAAAGAGCAACAACAGACAATCTTGGATGTTGTAGATCGTTTGAAACAATTTTTTCTTTCAGGTGAGAAGTAAATCTTCACATACTTTGCTTGTTTTCCTGTTATCTTGATTTTTGCTACAAATGATAAAGAGTTGCTTGACTGCTGTACCGCACTAACAGACAGGCAAAAGTATTATGGGAGCTATAAAAAACATTCTGTAGCTATGTGTTGTTTAGCAGCACGTAGCTTTTTCTTTTAACAATGAAAATATCTTTTCACGCATTCGGCATGAGTAGGCAATTTTAAATGTAGTATAACTCATTTGTGCCTAAAAGTCCATATATAGTCTTCCTGGGCACGGATGAATGGATACACTGTAAAGGACTTTTTATAGACGGTGGTATACAGATGGATACACGCAAGCTGGTATCGCTACGTATTCAGCAACTTTGTGCAGCATATGGCCATAACATTAATTCCTTAGCTCATCAAGCAGGAGTTCCGCCCACAACCGTAAAGAATATCATTTATGGAAATAGTCACAATCCAGGCATTGTCACCGTCAAACTACTTTGTGATGGTCTAGGAATCTCTCTTTACGACTTTTTTAATACAGAACAGTTTAAAAGCACAATGCCAGAAGATATAGATTAGCGCAAAAATACTTGACCATACAAAAATCCTCCCATGCCAGACGGCGTTCCCTCGTAGGGGTAACTACGAAATTTAAGGATAGGCAGGTGTTGCAGTGGCATCACCTGCCTTTTCCTTTATGCACTTTTCGTAATGTTCAGGTTTCCAACCACGCTAATATCCATGTAGTGGATCTTCACGGTTTGGCCTGCATACTTGAACCATTTCACGTCTTTCTCATGCACCACGATTTTTTCAATGAACAGCCGCAGCAGTTCCGACGCCAATTCCTGAATGTCGGCGTAGCGTTTGGCCTTGGCGCGGTGAACAGTCCGCTGCCCTGGAACGGGACATACTTTGCGATGATTATAGTTGCAAATATAAATATACAGTGCTATAATTGCTACCGTAGGTGTTCACTTGTCTGAGGACAAGAGGCTGAAAAAGGAAGTTGGGTGAAACTCCCACGCGGAGCCGCCGCTGTAAATGGGGGGCGAAAGCGAATGATGTCACTGGTTGCTGGCCGGGAAGACCGCTGACGCATGGAACCATAAGCCAGAAGACTTGCTACAGGGCTGTTTTCAAACTCCACGAGCATTTGGAGGAAAACAGAGAACCTTTTGTGTGTATTGGCAAAAATGGGCCATTGCCATATGTGCGGCAACAGCCCGTTTTTTGTTATTTGTTATAGAAAAAGTGAATACTGCAGCTAGTGCTCTCACAGGAGAGGTCAAAGGGAATCGGGTGAAAATCCCGAGCGATCCGGTCACTGTAAGTGGAGGGCAGACCACAATACGCCATTGCGAATAGCGAGAAGGTGTGGTCCGCCGACAGCGCCACAAGCCAGGAAACCTGCTGCTGCAGTGATAGGACAGGTATCTTCCGAGGAAAGGCACCTGTCGGCAGCGCTTGGCCGCATGATTTGCTTTGTCTCGCCGACAGTTTAGTTCCCGTTCTCCGTGGAGGACGGGAGTTCTTTTTTCGGTGGGATATAAAATAAAAGAAAAAAGGAGTAAGCAAAGAAGATGAAACGGGTATTTTCTCTCCTGCTGGCGCTGGTCATGTGCTGGGGACTGGTTGCCTGCAGCGCAAATGAAGGGGCAAACAGCACCGGCGGGGACAGCAACAGCGTCGGCAATACGCAAAACAGCGGGACAGACGGCGGCCAAGAAGGCGGCAGTACATCCTCCCACTACCCTGTGACAGTTACCACCTATGACCAAAACGGCCAGCCCATCGAGCAGACCTTTGACAAACGGCCGGAGCGTGTTATCAGCGTCTCCCAGTCCAATACAGAGATGCTGTTGTATCTGGGACTGGGGGATCTAATCGTTGCCACGGCCCACCGTACCAGCGAGCCCTGGGAGGAGACCGCGGAGGCCTATGAGGCGCTAAACTTCCTGGCCCAGGACGCTTATCCCTCCAAAGAGGTGGTGGTCTCCCTGGAGCCGGACCTGATTGTGGGGTGGGGCTCCTTGTTTGCCGATGACGCACTGGGCAACGTAGAGGACTGGAATGACATGGGGATAAACACTTACCTTATGAAAAATACGGTCTCCGGCCTGGGCAAGCGGAACTTTGAATATCTGATCGAAGATTTGAACAACTTTGGCCTGATTTTTGACATCCAGGACCAGACGGATGCCCTTGTCCAGGAGATCCGGGAGCGGCTGGCAGCCGTGGAGGAACAGACGGGTGACACGCCAATGGAGGAACGTCCCACCGTCCTGACCGTCCAGATGCTGAAAGACAACGAGTGGTTTGCCCGGGCGGAGACCGACCTGACAGCAAACATCATCGAACTGGCTGGCGGCAACTGTTTGGATGAGGAATACGGGTATGCCAGCATGGAGGTCTTGATTGACAAAAATCCAGATGCAATTCTGGTCATTGACCGGGAGACCAATCCGGCGGCAGATACCATCCAGGGGCTGAAGAACAACCCTGCCCTGGCGGATGTGCCCGCCATCCAAAACGACAACTTTTATATCATCACCCACGCCTCTTTCTACTGTGGGAGCCTGCGGACAGTAGAGGATATTGAGGGCTTGGCTGCTCTGCTGCACAAGTAAAGGGGTAGCGTGTGAAACACATTCGAATCCCTTACGCTATGATTCTCTTGTTGTTGACTGCGGCCCTGGTGGCCTCCCTGGTGCTGTCCATGGGGTTTGGAGCCGTCTCCATCCCCGCCGGGGAGGTGGCGTCGGTGGTCTGGGAGGGATTGTGCGCCCTGTGCGGTTCTCTCTCCGGGCATGAAGCGGAGATGCCCAGTAGTTCTGTAGCGACAATTCTCCTCAGCATCCGTATGCCCCGGGTGCTGATGGCGGCGATTGTAGGGGCGGGGCTGTCCCTCTCCGGCGTGGTGATGCAGGCCATTGTCCGCAACCCTTTGGCCAATCCCTATATCCTGGGGATTTCCTCCGGCGCCACACTGGGAGCGGCTGCGGCAATTCTGCTGGGGGCCTTTACAGTTTTCGGCAACTACGGGACATCTCTCGGCGCATTTTTGGGGGCGTTGGCCGCCTCTGCCTTTGTGTTTACTGTAGCCTTTTCCGGCCGCGGCAGCAGCAGTACGGTAAAACTGCTGCTGTCCGGCATGGCCGTCAATGCAATCTGCTCCTCTTTCACCAGTTTCCTAGTGTATACGGCCAACGACGCAGAGGGCATTCGGGACATCAATTTCTGGACGATGGGCAGTCTGACCAGCACCACCTGGGAGATGCTGCCCATCCCGTTGTGGACCGTGCTGCTGTTGGGGCTCTTCTTTCTGACCCAGTTCCGGGCGCTGGATGTTATGCTCCTGGGGCAGGACGCCGCAACCACCCTCGGCGTGAACATTGTTCAGTTGCGGAAAATCTACATGGCGCTGTCCGCCTGCATCACCGGCGTGATGGTGGCCATGGTTGGCACCATCGGCTTTGTGGGTCTGATCGTCCCCCATGTCACCAGAATGTTCACCGGCGCCGAGCACCGGCGCCTGATTCCAGCCTCCCTTCTGTTGGGGAGTATTTTCCTGGTCTGGTGCGATGTGTTTGCCCGAATCTACCTGCAGAATGTGGAACTGCCCATCGGGATTGTCACCGGCATCATCGGCGGCCCGTTCTTTATCTATCTGATGCTGACCAAACAGTATGGTTTCGGGGGTGAGTGAGCGTGGAAGTTCAGATTCAAAATGTTCAGGTGTCCATCGGGGCCAAGGAGATTGTCCGAGGTGTCTCTATGGCGGCTGCCAGCCGCCAGATGGTGGGGATAATCGGTCCCAATGGCAGCGGGAAGTCCACGCTGCTCAAAGCGGTATACCGGGTTCTGCGGCCTAGCGGCGGTGCAGTCCTGCTGGACGGGCAGCCTGTGGGGCAGATGTCCCTCCGGGCATCCGCTCAGAAGATGGCCGTGATGGCCCAAGTCAATGAATTTTCCTTCGATTTTACCGTTGAGAAAATGGTCTATATGGGCCGCACGCCCTATAAACGGCTGATGGAGCCGGACAATGAGGCGGACGCTGACGCAGTGGAGGAGGCTATCCGTATCACGGGTATCGGCCATCTGCGCCGCCGATTTTTCTCCACCCTCTCCGGCGGTGAGAAACAGAGGGTGCTGATCGCCCGGGCGCTGGCCCAACACACGCATGTGCTGATTCTGGACGAGCCCACCAACCATCTGGACATCAAGTATCAGCTGCAGTTGATGGACATTGTAAAAGGCCTACACTGTACTGTTCTGGCGGCCATCCACGACCTCAATATCGCCGCCATGTACTGCGACTATCTCTATGCCCTGCGGGAAGGCGCGGTGGTGGGAGAGGGTACCCCAGGCGATCTCTTAACCCCTGCTTTTATCCGCGAGGTCTATGATGTGGAGGCAGAGGTCCTGCCACAACTGGATGACAAGCCGCTTCGGATTTTCTACCATGCCGGGTGGCCGTCAGATGGGATAGGCAGGGGCTTTGCATGATGTATGAGGAATTTACACAGGAGCGTATCGCACAGCTCAGGATGCAACGGAATGTATCTGCCCGCGATATGTCCTTGTCGTTAGGACAGAATAACAGCTATATTAACCAAATTGAAAACAAGAAGGCATTGCCCTCCCTGCAAGGGTTATTTTATATCTGTGAGTATTTTGGCATCACACCTCAACAATTTTTTGACGGGGAGAGTGCATACCCCTCACAGCTTGCAGACTTGGTGAACGATTTGAAAAAACTGGATTTAAAGACGCTGGAGCATGTCTCTGGACTGGTAAAGGCGGTTATTTCCAAGTGATCGTGGCCGAAGCTTTTACCGTTTGCTTAGATTATAATTGTACGCATAGTGATTGAATAGAGATTTGAGGTATCCCCATGGTTCTCCCGTTTCCTGCCCTGTCTGGTGAGCAGCCTGTCACGCTCCAGCTCTTTAAGTGCCCGCTTGACAGTAGAGCGGGAGAGTCCCAGGTCCTTCCCAATGGTCCGGATAGCGGGCCAGCACTGGCCCTCCTTATTGGCCCGGTCCTTGAGGTACATGTAGACCAGCTTGGCCCTGGCGGACAGGTCCTCCTGATAGATGCTTCCGAATAAGCTCATACTGTTTCTCCCTTCTGCCCCCAGCCCTCACTTCCATTGTAGGGGCTGGGGGCGTTTCTGTTTTCTTGGGGCGGCTCCGGTGCACTGGACCGATAGCGTGCCTGGATGCGCCGCTCCAGCTCCTCCCGGCTGAAGCCGGCGAA